>Ga0222713_10003704_pt1 | contig 15682 bp, 13 predicted proteins | sample C33_649DmetaG_FD_165061 | JGI IMG/M metagenome (GOLD analysis project Ga0222713, IMG submission 165061) | Estuarine water microbial communities from San Francisco Bay, California, United States - C33_649D | ecosystem: Environmental > Aquatic > Marine > Unclassified | place: USA: California...
TGATTTAATTCTTTCTTTGGAACGAAGACCTAATGTTATTATATATGAAAGTATGAATTTGCCACAAGAAATGACGGATAAATTAAAAAACTGGTTTAAATTTAATGGGTATGTTACTGTTACTGATAATGGGAACACAATTGCAAAAAAAGTAAAATGAATAAGATTATAATAACAGGAACAAAAGGGTTTATAGGTTCGAACCTTAAAAAAGAGCTTGAAGGTAAATATGAAATAATTGAAATTAATGAAGATGTTTTCAAAAACGTATCATGGAGAGATGAAGTTTCAAAATATTTTTGGTTAGACATTAAAGCGGTATTTCACGTAGGTGCTTGCTCAGACACATTGGAAACAAATGTAAATTACATGATGTTAGTTAATTATGAATTTACCAAATACATTATGGGTTTGTGTAAAGGTAAAAATATTCCAATGATATATTCATCATCAGCTGCAAATTATGGAACAAATAATGAATACCCTTCAAATTTATACGGATGGAGTAAGTACGTTGCAGAAGATTACGTTACAACTAATGGTGGGATTGGTTTGAGATATTTTAACGTGTATGGACCTGGTGAACAAAATAAGGGTAGAATGGCGTCAGTTGCTTTTCAGATGAATGAAAAACACAAAAATAACGAAGAAATTAAATTGTTCCCCAAGAAACCTAAAAGAGATTTTGTTTATGTTAAAGATGTAATTTCCGCTAACATACACGCATTTGAAAATTACAAAGAATTATGTGGAAAATATTACGAAGTTGGTTCAGGAACCGCAAGACCATTTGAAGATGTTATGAAAACAATGAACATTCCTTTTGAATATCACGATGAAAATTTAATACCAAATGGGTATCAGTTCTATACTTGTAGTGATACAAAAAAATGGATGACAGGTTGGACCTCGAAATGGTCATTAGAAGATGGGATAAATGATTATTTAAAATATTTAAAAAACTAATTATGGAAAAACCAAAAGTTATAAACGCTATTGAATGTAGTGGGTGTAATGTCCCAAAAGGATGGGGACATGAAGTTATATTTGTAAATAACGAATTATACTGTGGTAAACTTTTAGTATTCAAAAAAGGTGCAAAATTCTCAATGCATTATCACCTAATAAAAGATGAGACATGGTATGTAGACGAAGGTGAATTTATCTATAGATGGATTGATACTGAAACTGCAGAAGTAATTGAACAACATCTTAAAGTTGGTGACACAGTAAGACAATTACCAGGACAACCACATCAATTAGAAGCTTTGACTGATGGAACTGTATTTGAAGTATCAACACAACATTTTGATTCTGATTCGTATAGAGTTTGGAAAGGAAATTCTCAAAAGTAATTAATACTTCAAAAGTTTATGTAGACAAAAGTCCTGTTGAAGGTAATGAAAATTATTGGAACGATATAAGAACACACACAAATATTATCTGATGGTATTTATTATAAATGCCAAATCCAATTAAATATAGTACATCTTCAGAGACATTAGCACTTAAAAAAGGTAACTTTTGGATAGGAACTGGTGATGTTGGAAAAGGACCAACATCAGAAACAGGTTATTGGAATGGCATTGACCCACCATCAGGAGGATATACAATATACCTCAATAAAGAAAGTAATGGACCTTCAATATATGTTGCCAACAATGATAGTCAATTAATTACGTTAACTAATTTAATATCACAGAATAATTATACAACCGTAACAGAATGTTTAAATTATTTTAATTCGCAAACTGATAAATTAGTAATTAATGAAGATTATCCACCAATTGTAACAGATTCATTAGAAAGTAATATAGATTTTGGTTCAATTATGAGTTACCCAAGAGGTGGTAGTTCTGTTAATAATATTGGTGGTACCACTAATGCGGTACTTTATAATTCACCATCGTTTGATTCGGACGGTTCTATTATTTTTGATGGAGTTAATGAGTATTTGGCAATACCTGATACAAATTTATTAAAAAATACTAGTAACTGGAGCGTCTCTGTTTGGTGTTATCCTTATTCGACAGGTTCAAGAATGGGTATTTGGGGAAAAAACGACTCAATAGAATTTGGATTTATTAGTTCAACATCAATACAACTTTGGACACCTGTTAATAATATAACGATTAACATTACCGCCTCGGATTATACAAATAAATGGATAAATTTTGTATGTACAAGTGGTGACAATGGTTTAAGAATTTATTCAAATAATACTTTAATTGGTTCTTCAGCAAGTCCTGGTTCTGGGTCATCAAATGATGTTTTTGGTATTGCTTCGGGAGGATACGACCCAATAGGTACGGGTACTTATTATAACGGTAAAATTGCTAATTTACAAATATACAGTAGACAATTAAGTGTAAGTGAAATAACTAAAAATTACAATGCAATGAAAGGAAAGTTCGGATTATAATGCCAAACCCAATAAAATATAATACAGGTTCGGAATCTTTAGCTCTTAAAAAAGGGAACTTTTGGATAGGAACTGGTGATGTTGATAAAGGTCCAACATCAACCACAGGTTTTTACAATGGTATTACTCCAACTTCAGGTGGATATACGGTTTATTTAAACAAGGCAAGTGGAGGACCATCAATGTACACCGTTACAAGTAATGCTCAACTTATTACTTTAACTAATCAAATTGCTGGTGCTTCATATACAACCGTAAATGAATGCTTCAATTATTTTGCAGGACAATCAGATAAAATGGTTGTTCAGAGAGATTATGAAAACATTGTAACAAATGGTTTAATTTTAAGTTTGGATGCAGGATACTTACCATCCTATCCACAAAATGGAACTTTGTTTTATGACAATGGACCAAATGGTAATACAGGAACATTAACTAATGGTCCCACATATACTTCACAATATGGTGGAGGTATAGTTCTTGATGGTGTTAATGATTATATTTCTGTTAATCGTACAGCTAATTTAGAACCAACTTCTGTAACTATGGAGTGTATATTCTATATAAACAACTTTTCAGGTGGTAATTATCCTGGTATTATAGCTAAAGGATATTGGGATTCACAAACATCACCAAAAGATATTGAAGGGTATAGTACGCATATAAGACCTAATTATAATTTATGGGTAGATTTTAACAATAATGGTACTAGAAAAATTTTAAATGATGGTAATGAAGGTGTAACTGCGGGTATTACTCAAAACTCTTTAAATTTTATTACTGTAACTATTGGTCCAACAGGTGCTAATGTATATAATAAAGGTATTAATTATTATTCTGATAATAACAATTATACAATTGCGTATACAGGTGCTAATGGGGGAACAGTTCCTGCTGATTTATGGATTGGTTGGATGCAATATAAGGGAGGAACATTAAATGGTACTATATATCGTGCTAGTGTTTATAACAGACCCTTAACGGCTTCAGAAGTTCTCCAAAACTATAACGCGCAGAAAGGAAGGTTCGGATTGTAATGCCAAATCCAATTAAATATAATACAAGTTCGGAATCTTTAGCCCTTAAAAAAGGGAACTTTTGGATAGGTAATGGTTCAGTAGATAAAGGGCCGACAGCAACTACAGGTTTTTATAATGGTATAACACCACCTTCAGGAGGTTATACAATATATGTCAATAAAGCTTCGGGAGGACCTTCCATTCAGACAGTATCAAACGATGCTCAACTTATTACACTAACTAATCAAATTGCGGGAGCTAATTACACAACAGTTACTCAATGTTTCTCATATTATAATTCACAAAATGATAAATTGTGCGTAAACCAAGATTTTCCTACTGATTACCCTTACATTGTTCTTGATGGACTTTATATGTATTTAGACGCTGGTGTAACTTTAAGTTACCCTGGTTCAGGAACGGCTTGGACTGATGTTAATGGAATAAGAACAAAAAATAATGGTACATTAACTAATGGACCAACATATAACTCAGGTTTTGGTGGGCATTTAACTTTTGACGGCTCTAACGATTATATTTCAATAACTCAATCACAAGGTATTGATGTTGGTGTTAACTTTTCAATACAAACATGGGTAAAAATAACTAGATGGGGTGGTGGACCTAATTGGAATAGAGGTAGTATTGTTACAAATTCATATCCATATCAAAACGGAAAAGGATTTTGGATTTCATGTACTAGTCAAGCTGGTCCCGCACAAGGTTACGTGGCAACACCAGGGTTAGAATCTTTTTTTATGAGTATGGGTGGTGATGAATATTGTGTTGCACCAACACCTGGAAGTTTATCCGCATATACTAATAGTTGGTTTAATTTGGGTGTAAGTTGTAACGGAACAAACCCATTAAAATGTTACATAAATGGAGTTCAACCAACAACATATGGTTGTCAGACAAATGGACCATCATCTTATTCTTATGATTCAGGCCCATTTTCATTAGGTAATAGAAACAATAATGATGAGTATTTGAGCGGCTCAATTGCTAATTTTATGATGTACAATAGAACTATATCTGATGCGGAATTTTTACAAAACTACAACGCGCAAAAATCCAGATTTGGATATTAAATGTATTTATTAATATGTCAAACCCGTATTCAAATAGAGAGTTCATGATTTTTAATGTTTCTGAGATTAACAAAATAAATTTTGATTTTGTTATGGAAACATCTGCAGATACACTAAGAAAATCTGTTGATGGTACTAAAACATTTGTTAAATGGGAAGGAACAACCCCAGGTTTTATAACAACTTTAACAACTAAAGAAGGTCCATATACATATGATGAAATTTTAACAATATTAAGAACTCCTGAGTGGACAGACCCTAATGGGCCACACGCTTATTAGTAACAGTTACTAACTTTTTTTCTTTTTATTAATTTGGTTATAAGTCCTTAGTAGTTTTAAACTATCTTTATAATTCTTTTCCAATCTGTCTAATTCTCTTTCATCCACACTTCTTTCAAGCGCATTGTTATACGCCTCTTCAGATTCTTTTATCAGTTTTTCTATAGTTTTTAATAGTTTCATTCTACATATAAATATATCAATTCGCGATGTAAAAACTTAGTAAGTGTTTTTATTCACAATAACACAAAAACATATATCATTAAGAAAAACCTTTTTATTGATAATGAAAACAAAGAAAAACTCTAAAATTTTTGTTCAGATAGCATCTTATCGAGACCCACAATTAAGACACACAATTTCAGATATGATTAGAAACGCCAAGAAACCTGAAAACTTGGTTATTGGTGTTGCAAGACAATTTAGTGAGTCTGACGGTTTTGATGACTTGTCAGATTACAGTGATGATGAAAGATTCAGAATCATGAACATACCATATAACGAGGCTAAAGGTGTTTGTTGGGCGAGAAACTTGGTACAACAATTATACGAAGACGAGCAATACACCCTTCAAATCGACTCACATATGAGGTTCGCGCCTAATTGGGATGACGAAATGATTAAAATGATTAAACAACTTCAAAAGAAAGGACACAAAAAACCTTTGTTAACAGGTTATGTATCATCATTTGACCCTGATAACGACCCATCAGGTAGAGTACAAGAACCATGGAGAATGGCTTTTGACAGATTCATTCCTGAAGGTGCAGTGTTTTTCCTACCCGAATCAATTCCTGGTTGGAGAGATTTAACTGAACCAATTCCTGCTAGATTTTATTCGGCACACTATTGTTTTACTTTGGGTGAGTTTTCAAATGAAGTACAACACAATCCCGAATATTATTTTCACGGAGAAGAAATTTCAATTGCGGCAAGAGCATACACACATGGTTATGATTTGTTTCACCCACATAAAGTTCTTATATGGCACGAATATACTCGTAAAGGTAGAACCAAACAATGGGACGACGACAAACAATGGGTTTCAAAAAACAATCATTCACATTTAACAAATAGAAAATTGTTTGGTATGGATGGTGAAAAACAAGAAGGTCATGATGGTCCTTATGGTTTTGGTAATGTAAGAACATTGAGGGACTATGAAAAATATGCAGGCCTTTTATTCGAAAAAAGAGCGGTACAACAATATACTTTGGATAAGAAATATCCACCAAATCCATATGACTTTGAAAGTGAAGAAGATTGGAAAAATAGTTTTGCTACAATATTTAAACATTGTATTGACGTAGGATATAGTTCAGTACCTGAGAAAGATTATGATTTTTGGGTTGTTGCTTTCCACGATGAAAAAGACGAAACAATTTTTAGAAAGGACGCTGATAAAGCTGAAATAAATAGAATGATGAATGACCCTGATAAGTATTGTAAAATTTGGAGAGAATTCCAAACAGTACACAAACCTAAATATTGGGTTGTTTGGCCACACTCAGAGTCTAAAGGATGGTGTGAGAGATTAACAGGTAATTTGTATTAATGGCTAATATATCTTTTTATGGTTCACACAACTCAGCAGTGGTTGTTGAGGATGACGGAAAAATAGTTTGTGTAATTGAAGTTGAACGTTTTTTAAATAAAAAAAACGCTGGGTATGGTCAATATTTGGTATCACATACCAGACCCTTTTTATTGACTGAAATTGTAAAATGGATTGAAAAAACCTATGGAATTAGTGAATATGAAAATTGTTATTATTTAAATAGTGACACAATTGAAGCTCACGGAAAAGTTTTTTACCATGAATTAATACCTGCTAAAAATTATGTAAATTCTTTACATCATTTATCACACGCCGCTTGTGGATTTTATCAAACTGACTATGAAAAGGCTTTAATAATTTCTTTTGATGGTGGAGGTAATGACGGGTTCTTCAACATATACGTCGCTGAAAATAGAGAAACAATTACCGAGATAGAAAGATTAAACTATGATTTAGGATTTCCGTATATGTCTTTTGGTGATTATTTAAAAGACATAAAATTAGAACCTGCACTTAACATTGGTAACTTGGTTTATTCAGGTAAAATAATGGGACTATGTTCCTATGGTGAAGTTGTACCTGAATGGTTAGAACACTTCAAAGAGTATTACCGAGCAAAACCCGATGGGTTAAACTATATTGGACTTTTAAATATTTTAGGTGAAAAAACAGGTTTGGTTTTTAATAGATATGAAAGATTAGAAGGACAAACAGCTTGGAATGTTGCAAAAACATCACAAATTGCTTTTGAAGAAGTTTTCTTTGAGTTGACTAAGAAACATTTGGATGAATATAGTAATCTACCATTAATTGTTGTTGGTGGTTGCGGTCTTAACATTCTATTAAATACAAGACTTAAAAAAGAATTAAACAGAGATGTTTTTGTACCACCAAATCCAAATGATTGTGGAATCGCAGCTGGTATGATTCTTTATAATCTAAAACCAAAAACAGCTGTTGATTTAACTTATTCAGGTATTCCAATATTAGATGAGGACTTATTAATGTCATATTGTGAGGATGATTGGAGTGTACAACCTTTTGATTTTGAAACTTTATTAAATGATTTATCACAAGATAAAATAGTAGGAATTGTTAGAGGTAATTCAGAACACGGACCAAGAGCTTTAGGTAATAGAAGTATAATTTGTAATCCTGTAAATCCTAACATGAAAGATATTTTAAACTCTAAAGTAAAACATAGAGAATGGTATAGACCATTTGCTCCTGTTGTTAGATTAGAAGATGTATCAACATACTTTGAATTTGAAGGTGAAAGTAGATGGATGAGTTTTTGTCCTAAAGTGAAAGAAGAGTGGAGAGAAAAATTGGCATCAATAACACACATTGATAATACCGCAAGAGTTCAAACTGTAACAAGAGAGCAAAATGAGTTTTTGTATGAGTTATTAACTAAGTTTAAAGAAAAAACTGGCGTTGGAGTACTTCTTAACACTTCCTTTAATGTTGACGGTAGACCCATTTTATCAACAATTAAAGACGCTTTACAAGTATATAGAAATTCACAAATGGATTGTCTTTTAGTACAAAATTACTATTTCAAAAAATGAGAACAAAATTAGTAACAGCATTTTATACAAACATAATAGGTCATCCCTTTTATGGTCACGAAAGCTACTCAAGACATGAAAGATATTTGCATTCATTGAGAACTTTAAATAACTTAAACACTGAAATAATTTGTTATTGTAACCAAGAACAACATAATATATTAACGGAATATTGCGAAAAATTTAACCTGAACAACATTCAAATTAAAGTGTCCAATCTTAGTGATTTTCCACACTCTGAGAGAATGAAACAGATTAAAGAATCAACTAATCAGTTTAAATTTTATCATGAGGTAGATTGGAATAAGTTTTATCTTTTAGAGAAAGAATATGATGAATCATATGATTATCTATATTGGATAGATGTTGGTATTTCACACAGAGGTTTATTTTTAGAAAAATACAACCCACACGCTGATAAAATTGACGGACTATCGAGAACATATGAAAACTATTCCTTCACAAATTTATTTCAACCAGTACTCTTTGATAAGATTAATAGTTGGGTTGGAGACAAATTAATAAATTTAGCAAATAGACAAATATCACATAACCCAAGCGAACTTAATGAAGTTATGGACACTCAAACAATCTATAATAAAATGTCAATTGGTGGGTTTATCGGAGGTCGAATAAATAAAATAAAATGGTTGTTACATGAGTTTAGTCAAGTCTCATCATACGTTCTAAATAAAAGTAAGATTTTAAATCACGAGGCCATGATGTCACATATTGTTGAAAATAATAATGATAATTTTAAGACCTATGAATTTGACACTTGGTATCATGACGACTTTTGGAAAACAACACCAGTATTTGATAACGAAAGTATAAAAAATAAAATACATTTTGTTCATTTTTTTGAAAAAGAACTAAAGATTTAACTATGAGTAATTTTTTTGATAAAGCGCTACATTATTTAGGACAGAACAGTCCATCAACATTTGTCATGAATCTCGGTGCAATGGACGGAGAAATGTTTGACGAAATGATAGGATATACTCGTATGTATGGGTTTAAAGGTATATACGTTGAACCAATTCCATACTTGTTTGAAAAACTTAAAAAGAATATTGGTGGTGATAATTTATTTGAAAACAGTGCGATTTCAGACTATGATGGTGAGATTGAAATGATGACTATCGACCAAGAGGTTATTGATAATGGTTTAGTTCATAGTTGTTTTTATGGTATGAGCGCGGTGTACCCACCAAAGAACGGGTTGGGTAGTGAGTTTGATAGACCAACAGTTGAAAAGTATGGTAAGATTGTTAAAGTACCGTGTATAACATTTGATAATTTATTACAAAAACACAACATTCAAAAAATTGATGTTGTTAAAATAGATGCTGAAGGGCACGACTATAAAATCTTCAAACAAATTGATGTTAAAAAATTCAGACCAAAAATTATTAGAATAGAATGGATTAATTTAAGTGAAGAAGAACAATCAGCAATTGAACAGACTTTTATTGAAAACAATTATCAATACGAAATTACAGGACAAGACATTGTCGGAATTCCTGAAGAATTTTACAACGATGTTTTTTCTTTTCAACAAGAAAGTTCAAATGTGACTTTAGTTACTGGTTTATGGAATATAAATAGAGATGGTTTAAGTGAAGGATGGTCAAGAACTTTTTCACACTACTTACAAAAATTTGAACAGTTATTACAGGTAAAAAACAACTTAATTATTTTTGGTGATTCAGAATTAGAAAAATTTGTATGGGAAAGAAGAAGTAGATTAAACACTCAATTTGTTCTTAGAGATGTTGAGTGGTTTAAAAAAAGTGTACCATTTGATAGAATACAAGAATTAAGAAACAATTCTGATTGGTATAATCAAGCGGGATGGTTAAAAGACTCAACACAGGCAAGACTCGAGTGGTATAACCCATTAGTTATGTCTAAAGTTTTTTTGTTGAACGACGCAAGAATTTTAGACCAATTTAACTCACATCACATGTATTGGATAGATGCTGGGTTGACAAACACAGTACACCCTGGTTATTTTACCCACGACAAAATACAAGATAAATTACCAAAAGTATTTGATAAGTTTGGTTTTGTTGCTTTCCCTTATGATGCTAACAATGAAATACACGGTTTTTCATATCCAAAAATTAACACATATGCGGGTAATGATGTAAAGTTAGTTTGTAGGGGTGGTTTGTTTGGTGGTCCAAAACATACAATTTCAGATATTAACAGTATCTATTACAATCTATTACATGATACCATTAGAGAAGGGTTGATGGGTACTGAAGAATCAATATTTAGTATAATATTGTATAGACACTCTGATTTAGTTGATTATGTACAAATTGACGGTAACGGATTAATATCAAAATTTTGTGAAGATGTTAAGAATGATACATACGAAGTTAAAAATGTTTCAAATAAAAAATCAATAAATAAAGATTTGAATATTAACAATACTGCTCTTTATGTTATAACATTCAATAGTCCAAAACAATTTGAAACATTAATTGAATCAATGATTCAATACGATAGTAATTTTATTGATAAACCAAAAAAATTCTTACTCGACAATTCTTCAGATTTATCAACAACTGAAAGATATAAAGAATTGTGTGAAGAGTTTGATTTTGAACATATCAAAAAAGATAATTTAGGTATCTGTGGGGGAAGACAGTTTGTTGCTGAACATGCGGATGAAAATGAATTTGATTTTTATTTCTTTTTTGAAGATGATATGTTTTTCTTCCCTAAAAAAGGTGAGGTTTGTAGAAACGGATTTAATAGATATGTAGATAATTTATACAATAGTTCGTTGGAAATAACCAAAAAAGAAGATTTGGATTTTTTGAAAATGAATTACAGTGAATTCTATGGTGATAATGGGACTCAATGGTCTTGGTATAATGTACCACAAGCAATTAGAGAAGAGTTTTGGCCAAACAAACCAATTCTACCTAAAACAGGTTTAGACCCAAATGCGCCAAAAACACAATTTAATAGTATCTCAACATATAAAGGAATACCGTTTGCTAAAGGTGAAGTTTATTATTGTAATTGGCCACAGATTGTTACTAAACACGGAAATAAAAAAATGTTTTTGGAAACAAAATGGAATAGACCATTTGAACAAACTTGGATGAGTTACATTTATCAAGAAACAAAAAAGAATAAAATTAATCCTGGTTTACTTTTATTAACACCAACAGAACACGATAGATTTGATTTTTATGAAGGTTCTTTAAGAAAAGAATCATAAAAACAAACAATCGATTATTTATAATAGAAATCCATGGCTACAGTTAATTTTTCAGCTTGTTCGGCAACATACACTGGCGGTACATTTTCGGTTGACTTACTATCATCTCCAAGTGTCGGAGATGTATATAGGGTAACCGTTGATGATTCTGGTGTAATTTTATTTGATGCATGTGCTGAAGTTATTGCTAGTTCAGGATTTGTTGATTATACATCTTATTCGACATCATTATCAACTCAATATTTAGATTGTTTTGATTGTTTAAATAATGGTATTGCTACTTGCACTTCAGGTACAACGCAGTCAAGTCCTTGGTGGTATTATAACTGTTGTGGAACCTACGTTTCTGGTACAGATTTACTACAAACTGTTTGTTTAGACACCAATTATCCATATTCAGGAATTAGTGTAACTGGTGGTGAATGTACGAATGCTTGTATTTGTTTGGCGGTTGATAGTAATTTACCTGCAGTTGCATCGGGAAATACAAATCCACTTGATAATAGTGTTATATATTTTAATTATAAAGATTGTAGTGGAAATACACAAACATATACTCAAACAACAGGTGTTGGTTTATTCTATCTTTGTACTTTTTCAGGTACTATAGAATCAGTCTCATACAAAAGAGGTGATATCACATTTAGTTCAACTACTTTTCCGTATAGTGACCCAAGTTTTCCATCTTATGGGGTTCAATATGTTAATAATGGATATTGTTTTTCAGGTTGTGATGAAGACTGTTCGAATTTGGGAGTTACACCAACGCCTACACCCACGATTACTGACACACCAACACAAACACCGACACCATCGGTAACTCCAACACTTACTCCAACAATCACAGAGACACCTACAGTTACTCCATCTATTTCTGAAACGCCAACACAAACACCAACCGTAACACCATCTATTTCTGAAACACCAACAAATACTCCTACGGAAACACCTACAGCCACCCCGACTGTTACACCTACTATTACTGATACACCAACTCAGACACCAACTCCAACTAGTACAACTAATGCCACTCCAACACCAACCCCAACAATTACCGATACACCTACTAACACACCAACTGTAACACCTACTATTACTGATACACCTACCAACACACCAACAGAAACACCGACTAATACGCCAACAGAAACACCGACTAATACGCCAACAGCGTCAGTAACACCATCTATCACTCCATCTATTACAGCTTCCGTTACACCAACAGTTACAGAAACGCCAACTCAAACACCAACTAATACACCCACAGTATCTACATCACCAGTACCTACTGACTATCAGTTTAGGTCTTGTTGTGACCCAACAAATGTTTTCGTTGTTGATGATTATGTTGGTGTGGTAAGTGTTGGTGAGGTTTATTATATAACAGGAACTGGATTTACTGGCTGTGCTGAGGTAATACCAATGACAGGTTTTGGACCAAGGTATATCATAAGTGGACTAACAGGTCCTTATGATGATTGTGCAACTTGTGTTGATACATACCCATGTTATTGTGTTTGTAAAAACTATCTGTTAGAAAATAATCAAGCGGTAGATGTTTATATATCTTTTATTGATTGTTATGGATTTGAAAGAACGGTAACTTTAGCAGAAACTGCGAGTGTTGAAATATGTGCATGTGAGGATACTTTATTAGTTCCGCCAGGTGTTGATGTAACCATAATTGGTGATTGTACTTTTGAAACACAAACACCAACTCCGACTCCAACAGTTACAAGAACTCCAACTCCAACTCCCGTCTACACTGATTGTAATACCGAGTTTTGTCTATCAACAAACTATAGTGCATACACCGATTATGATGGACAATACACAAGTGGTGGAACATATAATGCAAGACCCTACTATACAGGAAGTACATCAGGTACTGTTTATTATGATGGTACTCAATGGTGTTTGTCAGATTCTTTGGGTGGAAGTTGTATATTATATGGTAAATCACCATGTTTTTCAAATTGTCCTGACTTAGACAGTGATTTTTGGAGTGAGGGACCTTGTCCAACACCGACACCTACCCCAACACCAAACGTATGTTTGACAGTTGATTTTACCGCTTTGTTTGATTGTGATTACACACCTGAACTTACAGTAACTTGTGAAACACCAACTCCAACACCAAGTGTTACGCCATCACCAAACCCATGTGCTTACGTGGATGCGGTAATTACAATATCAGAGACAACACCAACTCCGACTCCAACACCTACAAATACACCAACACCTTCAATACAAAGAAATGTTAATATTTCAGGTTCAACAACATATACAATTATTGATGATGAGTTTAGTTGTGTATTTGTTAGACAAATTACAGATTGTGAAACCGATGAAACTTATTATGTTTCAAAAGGTATAAGAACAATTGATAATGAAATTGTAACAACAGGTCAAACATTTAGTGCATATGTTGATGGAGTATATAGATGTTTCACATACGTTGGAATTAAGTACGACCAAAGTCCAACATTAACATTAAATTCTATAACTGAATCATATAGTGCTTGTACTGAGTGTCTAAACGGCCTAACACCAACGCCAACTGAGACACCAACAAATACTCCAACACCATCAGTCACACCAACTGAAACACCAACTAACACTCCTACTACTACCGCTACGGCAACTGTAACTGTTACACCAACAGCTACTGTGACCGCTACTGTAACTGCGACGGTTACTCCTTCTTTCGGAGCTTCACCAACACCAACAAGGACTCCAACTAAGACTCCAACTCCTACGGTAACGCCAACGGTAACCGCAACTAACACAGTTACACCAACTAAAACGCCAACTGTTACTCCAACTGTAACAACAACTGTTACACCATCAAACACAGTTACTAAGACTCCTACACCAACTAAAACACCTACTTTAACACCAACAAGAACACCACAACCAGCTAAGTTCGTTGTTGAAAGTTGTAATTCGGATAAAATTGCATATGTCGGTAATAATGGTGGTTTAACAGTTAATATTGGTGATTTTGTTAAACTTTCAGGTACAGGATACTCAGGATGTTGGATAGTAACTGACTACTATTTGGGAGCGGTAGGAACAACAATAATCTCTGTTCACGCAGATTGTACATGTACATAATTTATGGGAAGACAATATTCAATACAATACATAACAGGAACACCCGAATACAATGTTTTCGTCTGTGATAACACAGGATTGAATTGTATTTATTTGGCTACGATTGCTGATTATGACCTACCATTCACTCAGGAAATTCCAGCGCCTTACGACATAATGCAGGAGTATATAATCAAAATAATTGATATAAACGGTTGTGAAATTATCAAGTCATTCTCATGAGTGTTTTAGTTAAAAATGAGTGTGGAGTTCAAACTATACTTCCTTTAGGGGTTGAGTGTATGGTTGTTGACGCATCAACACCATTAACACTTGACGGTACAATTTATTTAAACATAACAGGTGGTTCAACACCGTATTCTGTTTTATGGAACAATGGTTCAAGTACTCCAAATTTATACTCAGTTTCTGCGGGAACTTACACCGCAACTGTTGTTGATTTTTATGGTGATTATACAGCAACCACAACTTGTAATGTTGGAACAAATCAATTCTATGTTGATTTCTTTGCCGATTGTGCCAATGAGTATAATTTATATCTAACAGGTTTAACAAGTACTTACGAAGAATCTAAAATTTATAAAATGAGTGCTAACACAGGCTGTTGGATTTATTCAGGTAAGACTTTAAATGGTTCAAATGAACTATCTTTTGATAATATACTTGAGGGACCATATGACACTTGTGAAGAGTGCGACCCACCAATCATACCACCATATTTCCCTGATTTATTGTGTTTATCAACCCAATCACCTTATACAACATATCAATTTGAATTCTACGGATTCTACAATGACAGACCAACATATACAGGTACATCGTCAAATAGTACAGGATTTACTATCCAATGGATGACAGGTAATACAAATCAGTGGCAGGTTATTGGAAAACCAGGTAACACCCTAACGAATGTAAATGATAGTTATAACCCTCTTGGTCAGTGGATATTAAATGGAACACAACAAGTGTGGTCAGCAGTGTCGGGGAATTGTCCAACGGTACAACAACTTACCGCAACACACGCAACATCAGACCCTAATTGTGAAAGTTCATGTAACGGAAGTAGTGTTGTAGTAACCCCAAGTGGTGGTATACCACCATATCAATATTCATTTGATGGCGGTGCTAATAGTTCGTTACCAAGTAAATTATCACTTTGTCCTGGTGAACATAGTTATGTTGTTTCAGATAGTAGTGGAAACACATATTCAAGTACTTTCACAATCAATAAAGGTAAAAAAGTAACAAATTACACTATATCATTAACATATAAAAATGTTGATACACAGACCAATTACGGAACACAAGTTGGTAAAAGACTTGAATATACCATAAATGTTACACCATCATTACCTGATGGGATTGAAATAACATTACCAATA
>Ga0222713_10003705_pt1 | contig 15681 bp, 13 predicted proteins | sample C33_649DmetaG_FD_165061 | JGI IMG/M metagenome (GOLD analysis project Ga0222713, IMG submission 165061) | Estuarine water microbial communities from San Francisco Bay, California, United States - C33_649D | ecosystem: Environmental > Aquatic > Marine > Unclassified | place: USA: California...
GGTCTCTTTGACCAAAGTCTTTGAAACAAAAGTGAAACTTTTGTTTCTCTTTTATACTTTTCGTCTGTTTACGAAAGCAAGCTTTCGACACAGCCTTAAAGTATAAAAGACTTCGCAGAGAGGAAGGTACTTTAGCCCTTGATAACCGAAGTAACCCAGTTTTAATTGGAGACGATATTTTCAATTGGTTTTTAAGCAATTATACCTTTTGGGTAAATGTAATTAAAACCAATTAACAAAAAACTGCTACCTGAATTGCTACCTATCACTTGAAAGTTTATTTACTCTTGCTTGTATAATATAAAAAGGAAAGCATGGGTACAGTAAGATTTTCATTAAGGGAAGATAAAAAACTATCGTCTGGAGTTTGCCCCATTGATTTGGTGTATCAGATTCATGGGAATAGAGCATATTTTAGGACAAAATACAGAATACCAAGCCAATTCTGGGACTCTTCACTACAAATGGCTGTTTACAGAGCTAAAAAGGAATTAAAAGGGATATTGACTGATACCTCAGCCCACTTGTTGCCTCACAAATCGGAAATAGACGAGCTAAATCTAGGGTTATCAAACATTAGGATGCTTATTAAGCAAATTGAAAGCAGATTTGAAGAGGAAGAGGTATGCTACACTTGTAAAGACGTAATTGCACGCTTAAAGGAAAAGAAAAAGGTTAAGACAAAAAAACTCCCCCCTTCCAACCTATTGTATAGCTTCATTAATAAGTATATAGAGGAACATAACGGTACTAGGAAATCGGGTAGCCTGACCGTATACAAGTCGCTAAAATACCATTTGAAAGCATATGAAACTGACAAAAGGACCTCAGTTGGATTCCAAGACATTGATTATCAATTTTTTGTATCATTTGAACGATTCTTGATTGAAAAGAGGAATTTAAGCAACTCAACTGTAGCAAAGATTTTAAGCACTACTAGGACGTTCTTGGGCTATGCTCAAAATAATGGAATCGAGATATCAGACAACCATAGGCGGTTTAAAATTAAAAAAGAGAGTCTATCGGTAATCGCATTGACCCAAAATGAATTTGAAAAGCTTTATTACCTAGACCTAAGTAACAATAAGAAATTTGAGCGTGTTAGAGATATTTTTTGCCTAGCCTGTACTACAGGATTAAGGTATTCAGATTTAGCTCAGTTAAAAAGGGAGCATATTAAACAGGACAGGATTCAAATTACTGTCCAAAAGACAAAGGAGCCGTTAGAAATTCCATTAACCCCATTTTCAAAAAAGATACTAGAGCGATACCAGAACAACTATAAGGCCTTGCCTAAAATCAGTAATCAAAAATTGAATGATTACCTAAAAGGTTGGACGAAGTATGATAAAAATGGGAGTTCGATAAAAGAAATGGGGTTATGCGAACTTGCAGGTATAAACGAACCTACAGAAATAATTCGTTTTAAAGGCGGACTGAGAGAAACATTGGTTAGACCTAAGTACGAGTTAATAGGTGTGCATACAGGCCGTAAAACGTTCGTTACGCTCAGTTTAGAAAAAGGGATGACAGCTGAAGAGGTTATGTCAATATCTGGGCATAAAGACTACAAAAGTTTTAAGCGGTATGTGAAAATTACCGAGCAGAGGAAAAAGAATGCTATGCTAAAGGCTTGGCAATTAGATATAAAATTAGATTAATCAAATTCAGTAATCCTTGAATTTTTATCTCAGATGGCATATCAGATCAATTATTTTAATAGGATGGAGAATTCTTCAGAATTTTAAAAGCACACAAGTTGAAACTCATCCTACAAATCTTAAAATAGACTTCCCCGTATTAAAAAATCCCATAAAAATATTAGTTTACACTTCGTTATTACCAAGGTTCTAAAAATTGATTGCCCTTATTCAGGGGTAGAATTGAAAAAAAACATTGCGTGGTATTTCTAGCACGTGATATCAGGTTATCGCAGTATTTTACATCACCATCTGATTTGTCTCAATAAATCCAATATTAAAAAAATTTCTGACTCAGCTTGGACAAAAGAGATTTGTACAAATTAACTTTTATTATTATTTTTAATATGACTATATTCAAACATAGTTTCAATCAAATAAATAAAACTCATTTTTTATGAATAAAGCATTCTGTTTCTCTATACTGATACTCGGATTTTCAGTATCATCCTATTGTCAAACCATATCTGAGATTGTTTACACATGGCATTATACTTATAAATGTGCCTATTGTGGTCAAATCAAAAAAGAAGAAAAGCTTGATCTCAGTACAATAAAAGACCCCGATATATACAATAACGCTTTTCAATATGGCATAATCAATGGCGCAATGAATAATTCAGGTTATGAAGAGAAAAAAATTTGTGATATAAGTAGGTCTGGTGAGCATAGATATGAATTAATTAAAAAAAATAGGACACAGGATACTTTCTCAGTTGATAAATCAAACAACAAAACAAATTCAAGTAGCAATAAATCAAATTCTAAACCAGCCAATCCTATAGTGGATAATAAAAAGAATTTTCGTGATGAAGTGTACAATACTTTTTATGATTACAATAAAATTGCATTAAAAAATCGTAGCAATATTAATGCTGTTTCACAAGCAGAAGCTGATTTAATTTTCAGTCAATATGATGCCGAAAAATGGTATAAAACTTCAGACAATGAAAAGAATTCTACTATAAATAATATACTTGCAATTTTTCATCATGGAAATAAATATAAAAATGATTTTGTAGAGGCGGTAGAATTAGGAACCCAAGGATGGCATTATTACAAAAAAGGCGATTTAAGAATGGCATTAGAAAATACTAATCAAGCATTGACTATTAATGATTCAATTCCACCTTTAATCGGAAATAAAGCGCTTTTTGAATTGATAAACGCTAAACCTACGATACTGAAACGAGATGGCATATATACAGATCCTTCTATTTTTAAATTTGATTTTTGGTTAAGCTACACGAGATTTCATAATGTAGTTTTTAAAGAATATGATCGAAATATCCAAAGGGTTTATGTAAAAGCAGTTATAGATGATTTAAATGACCTTAGGAGTAAAACATCAATTTCAGAGAAACTATTTAGAGATGCTATAGATTTATTACTAACCACCTTCCTGAATGAAGACCTTGCCTTTATTGAGGCGCGATTAAATGAAAATCGCAATAATTAATTTTTTATAACTAATGTCCCCAAAATTATGAGATACCTATCATCTTTAGCTTGATACTTTACTTCTTCAGGAGAATGGTGTAGGCATGAAAAATGGGATTTGTGTCAATTTTATTTAAACTTCTTTTAAATAACTTGTTTTAAAATCAATAAAATCGTTTAATCCGATCCCCAAGCCCGCTGCATTATATCTCTTCGCCTAGTTTCTGTGATGTTTACATATCGCTTGAAGCTTTTATAATCCTTATGTCCTGAAATTGACATGACTTCTTCTGCACTCATTCCCTTCTCTAGACTAAGCGTGACGAACGTTTTTCTGATAGCATTTAACCCAATTCGCTCATATTTAGGGTAAATACTAGTTTCTCTCTTTTTGAGCCCTTAAAACGTAATATTTGAATGTTACCATGAAACTAGCAATTTCACAGATTCATTTTTATTTCTTACTAGCACCATCTTTTTCTACTTTATACCATCCCTTTAGGAAGTCATTCATTTATTGATTGCTAATTATACGCAATGGGTATAAATGAACCTTGTATTTTTCCAGAATTATTTTCGACTAGGCAGTCAATGGGATTACCAACCTTTCTTAATCAATTATGCATAATTAATTCAACCTAGCGTGGTAATGCCTGATAAATACATAAGCAGACTTACAGAAGTTTAGTTTAAATGGCTGTTTTTGCACTATTGATGCAAAAATAAAATCGAGTTTTCAGATAAAATTCTGAAATCATTTGATAAAACCGTATAAAAGTTATTATGAAGAGTCATAATAACCCTTTTGAAGAAATCAACTCTCATCTCCTTGAGATACTTGAACGGCTAAATAATATTTCAGCCAATCCCCCACCCTTACAATCAATAGAAATCATAACTCAAGAGGAGCTTTGTAAACGCTTGATGATTTCTAAACCCACGGTCATTCGCTGGGTTAAAAAGAAAAAGATTCCAGAGATAAGAATTGGAGCGCTAGTTAGATACAACTATCCGTCCGTTATAAACGCCCTAGAGGCTAAAAAAACTAATAACTATGAGTAAAAAACAAGAAAAAGAACCCTCATTAGAGGAATTGCTTAATGATATTTTTTTACCTAATAAAGACAATTACCCTTACCAAGGGTATGATGCTTTAAAGGAACTTGAAATTGATGCTCTAAAAGAATTGAGAAAGGATATCAAGGAGCAACTACCGGCTAGTTATTTTGATAATCTGGCTTATGAGGAAGATTATAAAAAAGCATATGCAGGATATGGTTCGATAACAGATCCCGAAGAGGTTATATTAAGGATTAAAGGAGAGGATGGTTTTAGTGATGTTTTTTCACTGAAAAATTTTTGTACAATCACAGGGAAGCCAAAATCAAAAAAAAGCATGCTCATACTGTTAATAATAAGCTGGCTTGTAACCCAAACGAAAAATAATATTATTGACGTAGCCGAAACAATAAAAAAACTTATTCTGGTCTTTGATTCTGAACAATCAAAAGACATAGTTGAAAAAATCCCTTGTAAAATTGCAGAAATGTGCAATTTGGATAAAGCATATAATGTGGTACCATTTTCAATAAGATGCTTTTCACCTGAAAAAAGGCTAAAATTTATAGCCGAAACCATTAAAAGAAATCCTGATACACTAGTTGTGGTTATTGATGGAATAAGAGACCTTATTTACGATGTAAATAACATAACGGAATCAACGAATATAGTTTCCGAGCTAATGCATTTAGCAAGCAATAATAAAATCCATATCATTAATGTTGTTCACCAAAACAAATCCGATAATAATGCGCGTGGAAATTTAGGCTCAGAATTAAATTTTAAGTCCGAAATCATTATTTCGGTTACAAAAAAAACAGATAAAATTAGCTCAGTAAGCTGCTCTATGACAAGGAAGAAAGCCTTTAATTCATTTCAGTTTGAGATTGGGCCTAATGGACTCCCGTGTTTGATTGAAAACAATTCTGCGGCTCCATATAAAGAAAGGCGAAAATTGTTCAGGTATAATGAGCATGATGATAATTTCCATAAAAATTTACTACAGGGTATTTTTAACGGTGCGGAAATTACAGGTCACAGTAATCTTGTTGACCTAATAGATACTGCTCTTAAGAATCTTGGGTATGATCTAAATAATTCAACTGCTACTAATGTATTTAGAACGTATTTAAACAAAGGACTAGTTAACAATAAAGGGAGTAAAAAAAATAGTATTTATTATTTATAAGTGTAAATAGGAGTGTGTGATTTCTTCTATATATAGAAGAAATCACACTAAGCAAATACATTTATACAGGGGAGAGATGATTCATATTCCATAATCGGGGCGCCTTTTCTAGGGCGCCCCCACCACTAAATTAAAAAATTCATTTACAGACATCAGGCTTACTCTAGGCCATTTTAAAGCCTATTCACTTAGGTGCGTACGCGCACTTCAATTCTTAAGATTTACAGGCTCGAATAAAGCCAATTTAGCTTTGGGGCCCATTCGACTAATCCCTGTTCTATTTTCGATAATTTTATACTCTTTTTAGAAGCATAGATACGCCCGTTGGAATTTTACCAATTTCAAGCTCAAAAACACGTTTTACCACCCCAAAACACCAAAAATTGCTACCCTTTTTGCTACCTATCGCAAAAAAAAGAACGCAAATACAATGCTGTATTGCGTTCCAGTGAATTTTATGCAGAGAGGAAGGGATTCGAACCCTCGATACGTTGCCGTATACACACTTTCCAGGCGTGCTCCTTCAACCACTCGGACACCTCTCTGAATATTTTATTAAACCCCTTTTTTATTGGGAGGGCAAAAATAAAGGTTCGGCGCTCAGGAACCGAATATTTTTTGAGCATTGGCAGTGGTTACTTCGGCTACCTCTTGTAAGGTCGTTTGTTTAACCGCTGCTAATTTTTCGGCGATGTATAGTAGATACCCAGATTCGTTGCGTTTGCCCCTAAAAGGAACGGGCGTTAAATATGGCGCATCGGTTTCGAGTACCAAATGTGAAAGCGAGATGTTTTCTAGGGCCTCTGGTAGCCCAGCATTTTTATACGTAATCACCCCTCCTATACCTAAATAAAAACCCAGGTCTACAATTTGTTTGGCAGATTCTGCAGATCCACTAAAACAGTGAAAAATACCACGGAGCCCTCTTTTTGCAAAAGGCTTTACCATTTCAATGGTTTCTTGCATGGCGTTGCGGGTATGAATAACTATGGGCCAATTTTTTGTAAGCGCCCACTCCATTTGTGTTTCAAACGCACTTCGCTGCTGTTCTACAAAAGTTTTATCCCAGTAAAAATCAAGTCCAATTTCTCCAATCGCTACAAAGTCTCTTTCGTTAATCCATTTTTCTACAATGGCTAGCTCTTCTTGTACATTTTCTTTTACATAACATGGATGAAGACCCATCATTGAAATGCATACATCTGGGTACTTTTTTTCCAGTGCTAGCATGGCTTCCAACGAATTACTATCAATAGAAGGTAAATAAAATTTTTGCACATTGTCATGTTGCGCGCGCGCAATAACAACGTCAATGTCTATGGCAAATTCGTTGGAATATAAATGTGTGTGCGTATCAATTAATATAGGCGCCATTGAATAAAATATCTTTTATGCATTAAATTTTATGGCTTCAAATGTAAAGCCTTCACTTGCAAAATGTGCTAGCATTTTAGGTAGTGCAGTTTGCATGCGTGGAAAAGCTTTTTCACTATCGTGAAACAAAACAATTGAACCGTTTTTACTATGGTACACCGTATAACCAAGGCATGCATCTGCGTTTAAACGGGTATCAAAATCGGCACTGAGCACATCCCACATAACAATGCGCATGTCCGGAAATTGCTGTTTTATTTTTTTGATTTGACTTTGTTTTATTCGGCCATAAGGGGGTCTAAATAAATTAGACTTTATGTGTTTTGCGGCGGTCGTAATATCATCTAAATAAGCCTCATCCGAAACCTTCCAACCATTCACATGATGCTGGGTATGGTTGCCAACCGCGTGCCCTTCAAACATAATTTGCGCATAAATGCCGGGGTAGGATTCTACATTTTTACCAATGCAAAAAAAGGTAGCTTTTGCCTGATATTCCCTAAGCGTATCTAGCACAAAAGGGGTAATGGTAGGGTGCGGACCGTCGTCAAATGTGAGGTACAACACTTTGGACCTATTGGGCATCCGCCAAACAAGTGAAGGGTAGATTGCCCTAAGCCACCAAGGTGTTTTTACGAGGTACATGTGGCAAATATAAATCTTATCTTTGCGCCATGAACAAAAGAGTACGTGTCCGTTTTGCGCCCTCCCCAACCGGAGGCTTACACCTAGGTGGGGTAAGAACCGTTTTATTCAATTATTTGTTTGCCAAAAAACATGGTGGCGACTTTATATTACGTATCGAAGACACCGACCAAACAAGATTTGTACCGGGTGCCGAAGATTATATCATTCAAACACTGAATTGGTGTGGAATGACACCGGATGAAAGCCCTGTGAAAGGTGGCCCTTACGCGCCTTACAGACAAAGTGAACGAAAAGAAAATTACAAACAGTATGCTACGCAGCTCATTGATGCGGGCCATGCTTATTATGCATTTGACACGCCTGCCCAAATAGAGGAAATGCGTAATAACTTTAAAACAACCGAAAATCCTTCGCCACAATACAACCATGCGGTTCGCGCTAAAATGCGCAATTCATTATCACTTGATGCAGCAGAAGTTGCAGCATTATTAGAGGCGGGTACACCCTATGTTGTACGCATAAAAATGCCAGATAACGAAGATGTAACTTTTACAGATATGATTAGAGGCGAGGTGTCATTTAATACATCGCAGGTTGATGATAAAGTATTATTAAAAGCAGATGGCATGCCTACCTATCACTTAGCAGTGGTAGTAGATGATTACCTCATGAAAATTAGTCATGCATTTAGAGGTGAAGAGTGGCTTCCTTCTGCACCTGTACATATATTATTATGGAAATATTTAGGCTGGCAAAACGAAATGCCAGAGTGGGCGCATTTGCCCCTTATTTTAAAGCCAGATGGTCATGGAAAATTAAGTAAAAGAGATGGAGACCGTTTAGGATTTCCAGTATTTGCTATGGATTGGACCGATCCAAAAACAAATGAAAAAGCAATAGGTTTTAAAGAGCGCGGATTTTTACCAGAAGCATTTGTAAACTTATTAGCGGTGCTTGGTTGGAACGATGGTACCGATCAGGAAATTTTTAGTATGGCCGAGTTAATAGAAAAGTTTTCGATAGACCGTGTACATAAAGGCGGCGCCAAATTTGATTACGAAAAAGCAAAATGGTTTAACGCCGAATGGATTAAAAACGCTGATAATGCATATTTAGCAGGCCTTGTACAGCCCTATTTTGATGAGGCTGGCATTGAGGTAAAAGACCCGGCATACTTTCAAAAAATAATTGGCATCACCAAAGAGCGCTGCATACTACTCCCGGATTTTATTATTCAAGCGGGTTTTTATTTTGCCGCACCTACACAAATAGACACTGCATCAATTGCACCTAAATGGGATGATAACAAAAAGAATTTCTTTGAAGCACTTTGTGTGGCTTTTGAAAATTCAAACAGTAATGATCCATTAGCATTAGAAAATATTTTTAAAGAACTAACTGCTACCCATGGGTTAAAACCAGGGGAACTTATGTTGCCCATGCGCATTATGTTAGTGGGTGGTAAATTTGGACCTGCTGTATTTGAAATAGCTGCTACCATTGGTATTTCAGATACTGTAGCCCGTATAAAATATGCATTAACTTTGCTTTAAATGTAGGATTGAATTAAAACAAATAACTTGCCATTTATGAGCCAAACCAAACGTCCCATTCGTGTATTAGTTGCCAAAGTAGGCCTTGACGGACATGACAGAGGTGCCAAAGTAATTGCCACTGCACTGCGTGATGCGGGTATGGAAGTTATTTATACCGGTCTCAGACAAACCCCCGAAATGGTTGTAAATGCAGCGCTTCAAGAAGATGTGGACGCCATTGGCGTAAGCATTTTAAGTGGTGCACATAATACGGTATTCACAAAAATTATGGGGCTATTAAAAGAAAAAGGAATGCATGATGTGCTTGTTACCGGTGGCGGCATTATTCCTGAATCAGATATAAATACATTACAAGAACTTGGCGTAGGTAAACTTTTTGCGCCAGGTACGCCTACAACTACAATTGCATCTTACATATCAGAATGGGTTGCTACACACAGAAATTTTTAACCATGTACACAACACTACTTACCAATAACGAGCATGGTATTTTTACCATCACCATTAATAGGCCTGAAAAACTAAATGCATTAAATGGACAAGTGATTGCAGAGCTAGAAGCTGTGATGCATGAAGTATATACCAACCCAGCAATCAAATCAGTTTTAATTACAGGTGCTGGTGAAAAATCATTTGTAGCAGGTGCCGATATTTCAGAATTTATTGGTGCAGGATCTGCGGGTGGTAAAACACTTGCACGGCGTGGTCAAGATTTATTTTTTAAAATAGAAAATTGTCCAAAAGTAGTGATTGCTTGTGTAAATGGCTTTGCACTTGGTGGCGGATGTGAACTTGCCATGGCTTGTCATTTTAGAATAGCATCCGACAATGCAAAATTTGGTCAACCAGAAGTAAACCTAGGTATCATGCCAGGTTATGGTGGCACGCAAAGACTCGTGCAACTTATTGGCAAAGGTAGAGCCCTTGAATTAATGCTTACAGGCGGTATGATTGACGCTTCTGCTGCATTTGCATCTGGTCTAGTAAACCATGTTGTTATGCCTGATCAGTTACTTACAAAAGCAAAAGAAATAGCTACCGTAATACAAAGCAAGGCCCCTGTTGCGGTTGCAAAATGTATAGAAGCTGCTAACGCAGTGTACAACGAAGCACTCAATGGCTATGAGACAGAATTAAATGCCTTTGGTGCTTGCTTTGATACCACAGACATGGTAGAAGGCACCACTGCTTTTCTAGAAAAAAGAAAGCCCGTTTTTACTGGGAAATAACCTTGGTTGATTTAATAGGTTCTGCCACCGGATGTTCGGCTACAAAATGATACCCCATTAAATTTGCAATGGTTTGTGCAGCCTGTTTTTGATAGTATTGTGCTGGTGTTTTTAATTCGCCAAGTGCTGGTGTATTGGGTCCCATAACTGCCATCCATATTTGACTAGCGCCTTCAATTTTATCGCCATGGCTTGTCCACTTTTCTTTAACTACATCTCCTCTTCCATGATCGGAAGTAATAAATAATGTAGTATTGTTTTTATACTGGGGATCCGACTGTACGAAATTCCAAATTTCTTCTAACCATTTGTCCAATTGATTCGCGGCGTTTAAATAAGATTTGTATTTACCTGCATGTGACCACTCATCTGTTTCACCGTAGGCAATATATAATACGCGTGGCTTTCTATTTTTCAATGTTTCCATGGCATTAAAATGTGTAAACACATCGTAACATTCTTCACCCCATGGGCGGTAACTTTGCTGGTGTAATTGATTTAAAAGTTTTTCGTTAGCTGTTAAATTTTTAAAGCCAAGGGTGTCATATGCTGCTGTAACAGGCACTCCCGAGCCTTTCTCATTTAAAATTCTATTAAACGCTTCCCAAGCACTAAATGCAAATACTTTTCCTTTGAGTTCAGGTTGTGTATTAAAAAAACCTAAAACGGTTGTGTTTGGATTTGCAGGATGCTCATTGCTATTGATGCGCGGATCTACATAACCTGTAAATATTTCTGAATAACCAGGATACGAAAACCAGTGTGGATTTTCGGTATTTATATTGTTACCAAACAAACGGTTGCCATATACTTGTCCTTTTGTTGCAATGGTATTCCAAAAAAATGGCATGATTTTTTCTCTGCGCTCCTGCATAGTGGCGCCGCCATACTTTTTAATAAGTCCCAAACTATCGCCTTCATTAAATTGTTTTTGCCTCGCAATGGTATCGTCCATCCCCTTAAACAAATCCTGCCAACGAAACCCATCGGTGGTAACAATTATGATGTTATGAGGCCTTTGCGCATGGGCCGCCACAGAAAGTGCTAAACATAAAACAAGGAGTAGTTTTTTCATAGTTATTCGTTAAAAGGTATACCCTAAAATAAGCAAAAATGTAGCGTCTACACCCTTACCTTTGCAAAAGATAACTATTCGCTAATAATTACTAAAATAGTAACCATGGAATTTAGGATCGAGAAAGACACAATGGGGGAAGTAAAAGTACCTGCTGGCGTGTATTGGGGCGCTCAAACACAGCGCAGTATCGAAAATTTTAAAATTGCTGCGGACATCAACCGTATGCCCAAAGAAATTATAGCCGCTTTTGCGTATTTGAAAAAAGCAGCAGCACTTACCAATTTCGACGCGGGTGTTTTACCCCAAGATAAATGCGCATTGATTGGTCAGGTTTGTGACGAAATTTTAACAGGCACACATAGTGACCAATTTCCATTAGTAGTATGGCAAACCGGCAGCGGCACACAATCTAATATGAATGTGAACGAAGTAATTGCATACCGTGGACACGTAATCAAAGGGGGCAGCTTAACCGATAAAGAAAAGTTTTTACACCCCAACGACGACGTTAATAAATCACAGTCTTCGAACGACACATTCCCTACTGCAATGCATATTGCAGCCTATAAAATATTATTAGAAACCACTATTCCGGGCATCAAAAAATTAAGAGATACGCTAGCACAAAAAAGTAAAGACTTTATGCAGGTGGTAAAAATTGGTCGTACCCATTTTATGGACGCCACCCCACTTACATTAGGTCAAGAAATTAGCGGATATGTTTCTCAATTAGACCATGGCCTTAAAGCCATCAACAATACACTTGCGCATTTGTCTGAACTAGCATTAGGCGGAACAGCAGTGGGAACTGGTATTAACACACCAAAAGGTTATTCAGAAAATGTAGCCAAGCATATTGCCAATTTAACAGGGCTTCCATTTATTACAGCCGAAAATAAATTTGAAGCACTTGCTGCACACGACGCCATCGTAGAAGCACATGGTGCTTTAAAAACAGTGGCAGTAAGCCTTATGAAAATCGCCAACGACATTAGAATGTTAAGTTCTGGACCAAGAAGTGGTATTGGCGAAATATTTATTCCGGACAACGAGCCAGGTTCTTCTATCATGCCAGGTAAAGTAAACCCTACACAATGTGAAGCGCTTTCTATGATTGCAGTGCAGGTAATGGGCAACGATGTTGCCATTAACATGGGCGGCGCTAACGGACATTTTGAACTGAATGTTTTTAAGCCCGTAATGATTTATAATTTCTTACACTCTGCTCGTTTAATTGGCGATGGTTGTGTAAGCTTTAATGATAAGTGTGCCGTAGGTATAGAACCTATTGAAGCCAACATTAAAAAGCACGTAGACAATTCTTTAATGCTTGTTACTGCACTCAATACAAAAATTGGCTACTACAAAGCGGCCGAAATTGCACAAAAAGCACATAAAGAAGGTACTACCCTTAAAGAGATGGCTGTTAAATTAGGTTATGTAACACCAGAAGAATTTGATGCTTGGGTAATTCCAGCAGAGATGGTAGGATTTTAGTAATCTAATAATAAAGTCTAGAATACTTTTTTACCACCACTATACGTAGCAACTACTTTAGTATCCAATATTTTATTTACTGGCACTTGCATGAGGTCTTGTGCCAGTATTATAAAATCTGCTTTTTTACCTGCTTCTAAACTACCCACTTCCTTTTCTAAAAAACTGGCTTTAGCTGCCCAAATAGTCATACCCTTAATGGTTTGTTCGCGTGTTAATGCGTTTTCCATTTGAAAGCCTCCCTCCGGAAAGCCTTTGGCATCAACCCTTCCAACAGCAGCTAAAAATGTTTTGAAAGGAGAAATATCTTCTACCGGAAAATCCGTTCCTAGCGGTATCCATCCATTTTGATCCATTAATTGTTTGTAGGCATACGCACCTTTCATGCGATCATTACCAAGCCTATCTGCGGCCCAATACATATCAGATGTAGCATGTGTTGGTTGCACAGATGGTACAACAGCAGCGGCACCAAACAAATTAAAATCGGAAGGATTTACTACTTGCGCATGTTCAATTCTCCAGCGCTTGTCATTTCCTTTTTGTAAATATTTATTGTAGATATTTAAAATTTGACGGTTGGCACTATCACCAATGGCGTGCGTACACATTTGGAAATTAGTAGCCGCAAGTACCGAAGCTAATGAATCGTAATGCGAAATATTAGCAAGTAAAAATCCAGTCCAGTCTTTACGGTCTTCGTAATTGTGTAATAAGCAAGCGCCTCTGCTACCAAGGGCTCCATCGGCATATACTTTAAAACCATTTACAAATAACTTGTCGGTTTTATACGGACCTCTTTTTAAATACGCACTTAAATTTTCAGGATTGTCACTAAGCATGGCAAAAAGACGCATGTTAATTGTACCTTCCCTTTGCAGTGTGTCAATAAAATTAATATCACTAATATCTAAACCACAATCGGTAACGGTGGTAAGCCCCTGCGCAAAACAATTTTTTTGCGCCGCTTGTAACCACTGCGTATAGGTTTGTTTATTAACCGCCGGAATTGAATTATATACGAGTCCTTTTGCGTTGTCAATTAATACACCTGTTAAGACGCCATTTTTTGTTTCAACCTCACCGCCTACAATGGTTTGACCAGGCTTTACACCCGCCATATCAAAAGCTTTTTGATTGGCAATAGCCGCATGACCATCTACACGTTGTAGTACAACAGGCGTGTTTGGAAACAAGCTATTTAAAAGTGCATTGGTTGGATATTTTTTACCCGGCCATTTGTTTTGATCCCATCCACGTCCTTCGATCCATGCAAGTTCTGGATGTGCTGCAGCAAAAACTTTTACGCGCTCTACCGCCTCTTCCCAACTGGTGGTACCAAATAAATCTACCTGAAATAATGATTTTCCATAGCCTACAAAATGCGCATGCGCATCTATAAATCCTGGATACACAGCTTGTCCTTTTGCATCAATTTTTTCGGGCGCGGTATAAGCTGCCAGTATCTCCGCATCCGTTCCAGTGGCAACAATGATACCATCTTTAATGGCCATAGCCTGCGCCGTAGAAAAACTACTATCTACGGTATAAATAACGCCGTTAACAACAAGGGTATCTACTTTTTTAGGACCGCCGCAACTGGTTAAAAAAAGGGCAATAGTAGCGGTAGCAAACAATGTACGTATGCGCATAGGATAAATTTATAAAAGGAAAGATAGTTTTTTATTTCAGTAATTCGCAAGGCTTTAAACCCGTGTGCTTTTTAAAAGCAGCCGAAAAATGCGATATTGAAGAGTAACCCAATAGGGCCGAAATATCTGTTACACTGAGGCCTTTTTCATAGAGCAAATACTTAGCATGCTCCATGCGTTGTTGTTGGTAAAAATCAAAAATAGTTGTACCAAAAATTTCCTTAAACCCTTTTTTAAGGTAGCACTCATTCATGGCTACTTTACGGCTTAATTCTTTAATGGTAATAGGGTCTCCAATATGTTGAAGTAGAATTTCACGGGCTTCATAAATACGCTCTCTACCTGCTGGATCCGCTAAAAATTTACAAGTAAACCCTTCCTCTTTTTCATCCACCAAACAGGCCAAGCTATAAAGCAAAACCTCATGCACTTTGGCATTGATAAAAATATTTTCGAGGGCACCCGTGTAACTATGGTTTAATAAAGTATCTAGCACGCTCCTTTTTCTACTACATAGAGGAAACACTTTTGTAAATGCATTGGGATGCTTAAATGCGAGTACATCATCTTTATAGTTACTCACCTTTACACTTTGTACGTAAGGGCGTAAAAAAGTAGACGTAAAATGAAAAGTAAAAGTGTCTACCGTTTCGTGTTTGCCAAAACAATTGTTGGTAGGCGAATGCTCGCATTGTGCACAACTTTTTTCTTCGCAGAAGCGGTTGCCCGAAATGCAAAACCGAAGTTCCAAATAATTATTGAGGGGCTTTTTAGCGTCGTAATGGTAAATTAACATGCCGGTATCTGATCCGGACCATGGTTGAAGGGCATAATAACGCTTTACTTGGTACTCAATGGAGCCTGGAACCTGCTGTTCTTGGCTATAAATCAGGCTCATGCCTGGTTCGAGTCCATTTTGGTTTGCCACTTTCAATATATCCATCACTTGTACCATCCAACTGCAAATTTAATGTATTACAATTGACCCTTCTAAATTGTTTGCCCGCTAACTCTATTTTTAGCCCCAAAAAGGCCCTAAAAATGGTCATGAAACTGTCAAATTTATGTGGAAAACACGGCTCCAAAATGAGCCTAAAAACAGCTTATTTTAAGTAGCTTTGACCAGTTCTGACATTTCATCTAAACTCAGGATAGACAAGCATTTTATGAGCCAAGAACAATTAGATAGCAACGAAGCACAGAATAAGAATTATGGTGCCGACAGTATTCAGGTTTTAGAAGGTTTAGAAGCGGTAAGA
>Ga0222713_10003706_pt1 | contig 15679 bp, 13 predicted proteins | sample C33_649DmetaG_FD_165061 | JGI IMG/M metagenome (GOLD analysis project Ga0222713, IMG submission 165061) | Estuarine water microbial communities from San Francisco Bay, California, United States - C33_649D | ecosystem: Environmental > Aquatic > Marine > Unclassified | place: USA: California...
CTTGGAGATGGAGCTGTCCACCCACTTCTGCGCGGCGGCCTGGACGTCGACGTGTTCCTTGGGGTGGATGTCGTCGGCGGCGATGAAGTAATCGGGCAGCTTGGCCTCGGCCTCCTCGGAGAACGGCATGGCCTTGGCGTTGATCAGCTCGCGGTAGGCCAGCAGCTCGAAGGAGAACACGTCCACCTTCTCCTTGGACTTCTTGCCCTCGCGGATCACGTTGCGGCTGTAGTGATGGGCGAAGGAGGGCTCGATGCCGTTGGAGGCGTTGTTGGCCAGGCTCAGGGAGATGGTGCCGGTGGGGGCGATGGAGCTGTGGTGGGTGAAGCGCGCGCCGACATCGGCCAGCTCGTCCACAAGCTCCGGGGCCACGCTGGCGATGCGCTGCATGTAGCGGCTGTACTTGGCGTGCAGCACCTTGCCTTCGATCTCCTGGCCGACCTTCCAGCCGTCGCGGGCCATTTCCGGGCGCTGACGCAGCATGGCGGCGGTGACCTGGAAGCGCTCTTCCATGATCGGGGCGGCGCCCTTTTCCTTGGCCAGGGACAGGCCGGTTTCCCAGCCGGCCACGGCCATGTCGCGGGCGATTGCTTCAGTGAACTCGCAGGACTCGGCGCTGCCGTACTTCATGCGCAGCATGGTCAGGGTGGAGCCCAGGCCGAGGAAACCCATGCCGTGGCGGCGCTTGCGCATGATCTCCTGGCGCTGCTGCTCCAGCGGCAGGCCGTTGACCTCCACCACGTTGTCGAGCATGCGGGTGAACACGCGCACGACTTCCTTGTATTCCTCCCAGTCGAAACGCGCCTGGTCGGTGAACGGGTCGCGCACGAAGCCGGTGAGGTTGATGGAGCCCAGCAGGCAGGCGCCGTACGGCGGCAGCGGCTGCTCGCCGCAGGGGTTGGTGGCGCGGATGTTCTCGCACCACCAGTTGTTGTTCATCTCGTTGACCTTGTCGATCAGGATGAAGCCCGGCTCGGCGTAGTCGTAGGTGGAGACCATGATCATGTCCCACAGGTGGCGGGCGCGGATCTGCCCGTACACCTTGCAGGCCACCAGGCCGTCGTCGCGGGTGACGTAGGTCTCGGCGTTGGGCCACTCGCGCCAGACCACCTGCTCGGCGTTGGCCAGGTCGATGTCGGCCTCTTCCTTCTTGTTGACCGGGAACACCAGCGGCCAGTCGGTGTCCTGCTCGACGGCCTGCATGAAGCCATCGGTGATCAGCAGCGAGAGGTTGAACTGGCGCAGGCGCCCGTCCTCGCGCTTGGCGCGGATGAAGTCCTTCACGTCCGGGTGGGACACATCGAAGGTGCCCATCTGCGCGCCGCGACGGCCACCGGCGCTGGACACGGTGAAGCACATCTTGTCGAAGATATCCATGAAGGACATCGGCCCGGAGGTATAGGCGCCGGCGCCGGCGACGAAGGCGCCCTTGGGCCGCAGGGTGGAGAACTCGTAGCCGATGCCGCAGCCGGCCTTCAGCGTGAGGCCAGCCTCGTGGACCTTCTCCAGGATGCCGTCCATCGAGTCGGTGATGGTGCCCGACACGGTGCAGTTGATGGTGCTGGTGGCCGGCTTGTGCTCCAGCGCGCCGGCGTTGGAGGTGATGCGGCCGGCGGGGATGGCGCCGCGGCGCAGCGCCCACAAGAAGCGCTCGTACCAGTAGGTGCGCTTTTCGACCGTGGGCTCGGCATCGGCCAGGGCGCGGGCCACGCGCTGGTAGGTGCCGTCGATGTCGGCATCGATGGCCACGCCAGACTTGCTCTTCAGGCGGTACTTCTTGTCCCAGATGTCCTGGGACGCGGGCTGCATCGGGATGACGCGGGCCGCGTGTTCTTTCTTGACCGCCTCAAGGCGCACCGTGCTCATGGGTTGGAGCTCTCCCTAGTGAAAATGATGCCGCCGCGCGTGGGACGCACGGGAGGCGTGTTGATGGTGGTGCCGGGGCGTGGACCGCGGCTGCAGGGCGGCGTGCCGTGCCTCAGGGGCGGGCATGTGCAGGTGATGTCGATTGTGTTGGCGGGCTGGAATCCCGCGACCACCACCTGCTGCATGCGCCGTCTCCCCTGTGGCGCTGGGGTTCCCAAGCAAAACCCTACCGCTTGGGGCCGTCACGCGACCCCTTCGCTACATCTTGGGGCCGCAGGCCGAGGAAGTTAGCCCTGCCACGGGGGCGTGTCAACCGCGAAAAAGCGGTTCTGCGTGGAACCGTCAAAACCCGGTTCCATGACCCCCGAAAGGGGTGGGATCGGGCGTTTTCATTGAGGATTTAAGGGCTGGACATCACACTCGTTCAGGTTCGCCCATGCGGCGGCGCGCCATGGGCGGGCCACGATGCGGCGCCCCCGACTCCATTCACTTCCAAGCCACGCCATGCGTCCCTTTCCGACCCTGCTCGCCCTGACCGCTGCCGCCGCCTTTGGCGGCTTTGTCGCCCTCGGCCTGTACCAGACCGTCGAACACCCCGCCCAGGCCCGCGAAGACGCCCCGCCGACCAGCTCGGTGCTGCCGGCGGCGGCCGGTGCCGCCCTGCCGTCGGCCGTGGATGGCGAGCCGATGCCCTCGCTGGCGCCGATGCTCAAGCGGGTCACCCCGGCGGTGGTCAGCGTGTACAGCCGCCAAACCGTGCGCGTGGCCAGTCCGCTGGGGCCGTTCGGACAGTTGTTCGGGATTCCCGACATCCCGCGCGAGCGGGTGCAGCGCGCGTTGGGTTCGGGTGTGATCATCGATGCCAAGCGCGGCCTGATCCTCACCAACCACCATGTGGTGGAAAACGCCGACGGCGTGTCGGTCACCCTCAACGACGGGCGCACGGTGGAGGCCGAGTTCCTGGGCTCGGACCCGGACACCGACGTGGCCCTGATCCGCATCCCACCCAAGGACCTGACCCAGATCCCGCTGGGCGACAGCGACCAGCTGCAGGTCGGTGATTTCGTGGTGGCGGTGGGCAACCCGTATGGGCTGGGGCAGACGGTGACCTCGGGCATCGTCTCGGCGGTGGGCCGCAGCGGTATCCCGGTGGCCGGCTTCCAGAACTTCATCCAGACCGACGCGTCGATCAACCCGGGCAATTCCGGCGGCGCGCTGGTCAACCTGAAAGGCCAGTTGGTGGGCATCAATACCGCCAGCTTCAATCCTTCAGGCTCGATGGCCGGCAACATCGGCCTGGGGTTCGCCATCCCGATCGACCTGGCCCGCAACATTGCCGAGCAGCTCTACACCAACAAGGGCGTGGTCAAGCGCGGCACGCTGGGCGTGACCACCCAGGACGTGACCCAGAAGCTGGCCGACGCGCTGGGCATGGATGCGCCGCGTGGCGCACTGGTGACCGGCATCTATCCCGATTCGGCCGCCGCCGCTGCAGGCGTGCAGCCCGGCGATGTGGTGCTGCAGGCCAACGGCCAGCGCATCGACAACGGTGGGGCCCTGCACAACTTCGAGGGCCTGCAGGGCGTGGGCAGCAAGGTGACCCTGAGCCTGCGCCGCGATGGCAAGCCGCTCACCCTGACCGCCACGCTCAAGGAACAGCTGCGCGAAGCCAATGGCGCGGACCTGGACGCGCGTCTGGCCGGAGCGACCTTCGACGAACTGGACGAAGCCACGCGCCAGCAGTTGCGCGGCATGGGCGCCAACGGCGGGGTGCAGGTCAGCCAGGTGCAGCCGCGCAGCCGCGCGTGGAACAACGGACTGCGCCAGGGCGACATCGTGTTCGCCGGCAGCGGCGGCAACTTCAGCGACTTGGCGGGTTTCCGCGCGAGCTTGCGCGACACACCGCGCCAGCTGGTGTTGCGGGTGCTACGTAACGGCGAAGACGGTCAGTTGCTGATGCGCTGAAGCTGCGGCCGCGCCCTTGCAGGCGCGGCCGAACTAACAGGGCGTTCATGCGGTCGTGCGGTAGATTCAAAACGTACCGTTGCATCCACAGACACGGAGAAGACCACCATGAGCGATCCCAACCCCACCCTCGGCACCGCTGCCCACAGCGCCGCCGCCACCGCCGCCGATCAGATGAAGACCAACCTGGGCGAGGCGGGTTCGCACCTGAAGTCCGCGGCCACGGCAGCCAGCGAAGCCCTGCGCGGCGCCGCCGGCGTAGCTGGCGACGAACTCAAGCTGGGCAAGGCGCAGCTGAAGTCCGAGCTGTCCGACAGCGCCCTGGCCGGCATCAGCGCCGCGGAATTTGGCGGCGAAGCCGCGCGCGAGCAGATGGACGCGCTGATGGACAAGGGCCGCGACCTGATCGACAGCGCTGCCGAAGTGATTCGCGAGCGTCCGCTGACTGCCTTCGGGGTGGCCCTGGCCACCGGTTGGGTGATCGCCAAGTTGGGTCGTCGCGGCGACTGATCCGACGCCGACGCGAGGGGAACGCGTGAGCGATACCGAGCATCAAGCGCAGGCCCCGGACGGGGCTGCGCCATCGCTGGAAGACAGCCTGCGCCAGGTCGGCCGCTCCGGAAAGGCGGGGCTGACTTCGGCGCTGGACACCGCCCGTGCGCTGCGCAAGCTGGCCCTGGCCGACTTCGCACTGGCGCGCGTGGCCATGGCCCGGGCGATGGTGTGGATGTCCGTGGCCGCGGTTTTCGGGGTGTGCAGCTGGTTGCTGCTGATGGGCGTGCTGATCGCCCTGCTGCAGCACAACGGTTTCTCATGGCTGGCCTCGGTGTCCATCGCCGCAGGGTTGAGCCTGGCCATGACGATCCTCGGCGTGGTGCAGACCTTGCGCTATTTCGAGTTCACCCGCATGGAAGCCACCCGCCGCCAGCTCAAGGCGATGGGGATTGGCGATGATGACGAGGATGAAGACGAAGAGACCCCTGGTGTGAGCGACACGCCAGTCCCGCAGTCGGCCGCACCCGCGCCGGCCGGCGTGGCCGAGGGAGGCCGCCCATGAAGTTCGCCAAGCTGCGGCATCGCGTGGTCCGTGCCGAGACCCTGGTCGAGGGCCGGCGCCAGCAGACCATCGACAATGCAGGCGCGCTGGTGACCCACTGGAAGCGCAGTTGGACGCCCTGGCGCATCGTCCTGGTGGGTCTGGGCGTGGGCTATCTGACCGGCAGCTCACGTCCTTCGCGGGTCATGGGCGCGACCAAATGGCTGCGCGTGGTGAGCATGGTGTCTGGCATGTTCACCACGCTGCAGGCGTCGATGGCCGCCTGGCAGGCCGACCAGGCCGCGGACAAGGCCGACGAGGCCGCCGACAGCGCCCAGGACGCAGCGCAGGCCACCCAGAACACCCAAACCGCCGCCGGTGTCGCCGCCGCGCAGGCCGCCCGCCACGCCGTGAGCACTGGCACGGGCCCGGCACGCGACGTCCCACCACGCGCCGCGCCAGGGCCGGGCTATGCCCCGCCTGTGGACGAGAACGGGGAAACCGAACGCTGGACTGCCCATCCGCCGCAGCCGGCGGAAGCCGCCACCCATCTCTCCGAGCGGTGAACGCCCTGGACGCAGATCTGGCGGCCCCCGAGGCCGACCCAGCGCCCACGCCGCCCCCGCCCCGCCCGCGCGGTCCGTTGTCACTGGTGATCCTGGCGTTCCTGGCCTGCGGCTTCACCCTGTGGGTGGCGCAGGCGGTGATCCTGCCGGTGCTGCTGGCGTGCTTCCTGGCGCTGGTGGGCAATCCGATGATCCGCGGCCTGCAGCGGCTGTACCTGCCCCGCTTCGTCGGAGCGGTCCTGGTGTTGGTGCTCGGCCTGGCGGCGGCCGGCGCGCTGGCCTACCAGCTGGTGCCGCCCGCCGCCGCCTGGGCCAAGGCCGCGCCACGCGAACTGCGCCAGCTGGCGCCCAAGCTGCGCGCACTGACCAAGCCGGTCTACGACGCCAACGAAGCGGCCGAGAACTTCGCCCGCGCCGCCGCCGGCGACACCGGGCGCCGCCCGCAGGTGATGCGCACGGCCGAAGATCCCTTCCGCAAGCTGACCACCACCCCGCGCATGCTGGCCTCGGTGCTGGCGGTGGTGTTGCTGACGTTCTTCTTCATGGTCTATGGCGAGAACCTGCAACGGCACGCCATCGCGCTGCTGCCCAAGCGCCAGCAGCAGAAGCTCACCGTGGGCATCCTGCAATCGATCGAACGTTCGGTCTCACGCTACGTCCTGACCATCACCATCATCAACGCGGTGGTCGGCCTGCTGTTCGCCGGGGCGCTGTACCTGCTGGAATTCCCCATCGCCGACGCGCTGCTGTGGGGCACGCTGGTGGCCATCCTCAACTTCGCCCCGTACGTGGGTCCGCTGGCCGGCATGGTGATGATGCTGGTGGTGGGCCTGACCACCTTCGACGATGCCTGGACCTCGCTGCTGCCAGCGGCGATCTACCTGGGCCTGCACACGCTGGAAGGCCAGTTGGTCACCCCGATCATCCTGGGCCGGCAGATGCGTCTGTCGCCCTTGATCCTGATCCTGGCGCTGATGGTATTCGGCTCGCTGTGGGGGATCATCGGTCTGCTGCTGGCGGTGCCGATGTTGGTGTGCATCAAGTTGGTGCTGGCGCAGGTGCAGGGGTTGGAGGGTTGGGCGCGGTTGATGGAGTGACGCTGCCGCTGAGGCAGCGACCGCATCGTGTTGGCGCTCGATCTTTTGCCGTTGCTGTTGCTGTTGCCGTTGCCGTTGCCGTTGCCGTTGCCGTTGCCGTTGCCGTTGCCGTCGGCATTTGATCTTTGTCTGAGCCGTAAAGCGAGCCGAGCATCGCAGGAACGCGCGGCCGAAGAGTCGCCCTGTCTGAGCGCAGCGAGTTTGGGCGACGTGCCGCGTGTTCCGAGAGGCGCAGGGGACCGCCGCGCAGCGGCGGCGAGTGTCCGGCGAGTAGCGGTTTTGGTGACTTTTGCCGCGACAAAAGTCACTCGCGCTGCAAGCGCGAAAGCCTTGCACTTGTCGCGCCATCGGCGCGATGCCTTTCGTCTCAACCCTGTCGCTAGATCAAGCGCATCTCGCTGCCCAAGCTGAAGCTGCAAGCAGGATCAAGAGCTTTCACGCCCTTCGGGCGCGACCTTCTTTTGTCGCGGCAAAAGAAGGCAAAACCGCTTCTCGCCGGACGCGCGCCGATGCTGCGCATCGGTCCCCTGCGCTCCTCGCCAAGCAGGGCACGGCGCCCAAACTCGCTTCGCTCAAACAGGGCGCCTCTTCGGCCCTGCTTGGCTGCGGTGCTCGGCGCGCTTTACGGCTCAGTCAGATGAAGCAAAAGCAAGGGCAATGCAACCGCAACAGCGCAAGCAAACGCAAAAAGCAGCCGCAAAACCCGCCTGCGCCCGGCAGGCTAAAATAGTGGGATGAATTTCGATATCCGCGCTGTCACCCTGGACCTGGACGACACCCTATGGCCGTTCGCCCCGATCGGGGCGCGCATCGAGCAGGCCCTGCATGCCTGGCTGGAAACCCATAGCCCGGTCACCGCCGCGCAGTTCCCCATCGAGGTGATGCGCGAGGTCCGCGAACGGGTGTTTGCCGACAATCCGCACCTGCTGCATGACCTGTCGGCCATGCGCCGGCTCACCCTGGAACACGCCCTGCGCGAGAGCGGTGCCGACCTGGCCCTGCTGGACCCGGCCTACGAAGTGTTCTATGCCGAACGCAATCGCGTGGAGTGCTACCCCGATGCGGTGCACGCCCTGGAGCGCATCGCCGCACGCCTGCCAGTGGCCGCCCTGACCAACGGCAATGCCGACCTGGCACGCTGCGGGCTGGACCAGCACTTCGTGTTCCAGCTGGGCTCGCGCGAGCACGGCGCGGCCAAGCCGGACGCCAGCATCTTCCATGCGGCCTGCACGCAGCTGGCATTGCCGCCCGAGCAGGTGCTGCACGTGGGCGACCACATGGTCATGGACGTGGCCGGCGCGGCGCGCGCGGGCCTGCGCGCGTGCTGGCTCAACCGCATCGGCGCACAGTGGAGCATCGACGACGTGCAGCCGGACCTGGAGTTCACCACCCTCACCGCGCTGGCCGACTGGCTCGACGCCCACCTGGATACCAAGGACACCGCTGCCGCATGAGCCAGACCGCCTTCATCGAGGACACCGCCACCGCCTGCCTGCCACTGCACGTGCTGCAGCGCGAGCAGTTCCAGGACTGGTGCGCGACCCAGCCCGGGGCGACCGTGGCCTGGCTGCAGGCGCAAGGCTTCAACGCGGCCCCGGGCACGCTGGCCCTGCTGCCCGGCGCAGATGGCCTGGCGGGCGCGGTGCTGGCCATCGGCGATGCCGCCGATCCGCTGTCCTATGGCCATGCGCCGATGGGCCTGCCGCCGGGCAGTTGCTGGCAGGTCGAGGGAAACCGGCTCTCCGACGAAGCGCGCGCGGCGCTTGAACTGGGCTGGGGCCTGGGCGCGTATCGCTTCGATCGCTACAAGACCGCGCTGCGCGCACCGGCGCTGCTGCAGGTCGCCGCTGGCGCCAGCCGCACCCGGGCGCTCCTGGCCGCGTGCCTGCGCGTGCGCGACCTGGTCAACACGCCCACCGAGGACATGGGCCCGGCCGACCTGGAAGCGGTGGTTCGCCAGATCGGCGCCCATCACGCCGCGCAGGTGGAGGTGATCGAAGGCGCCGACCTGCTGGCGCACAACTTCCCCGCCATCCACGCGGTCGGCCGCGCCTCGCACCGCGCGCCGCGCCTGATCGCGCTGCGCTGGGGCCCCGAAGACGCGCCCAAGGTCACCCTGGTCGGCAAGGGCGTGTGCTTCGACACCGGCGGGCTGGACATCAAGCCGGCCGACGGCATGCGCAACATGAAGAAGGACATGGGCGGCGCGGCGCACGCGATCGCCCTGGCCGAGCTGGTCATGGACCAGCGGTTGCCGGTGCGGCTGACCCTGCTGGTGCCGGCGGTGGAGAACGCCATCGGCCCGGACGCCTTCCGTCCCGGTGAGGTGATCGCCACCCGTGCCGGCATCAGCGTGGAGATCGACAACACCGACGCCGAGGGCCGGGTGATCCTGTGCGATGCGCTGGCCTATGCCGGCGAGGACCAGCCCGAGCTGCTGCTGGACTTCGCCACGCTCACCGGCGCGGCGCGCATCGCGCTGGGGCCGGAGCTGCCGGTGTTGTTCTCCAACGACGACGCGCTGGCCAACGCCTGGTTGGCGGCGGGCGAGCAGACCCGCGATCCGCTGTGGCGCCTGCCGCTGTGGCGCCCCTACCTGCGCTACCTCACCAGTCACGTGGCCGATCTGGCCAATGCCGGCTCGCGCATGGCCGGCGCGGTGACCGCGGCGCTGTACCTGGAGCGCTTCGTCCCGGCCGGCACGCCGTGGGCGCATCTGGACGTGTATGCATGGAACGACGGCGATCGCCCGGGCCGCCCGGCCGGCGGCGAGGCCATGGCCCTGCGCGCGGCCTTCGAGATGCTGCGCGCCCGTTACGCGGGCTGATCGCCCACGGCGGCGTGCAAAGGGGCGCGGAACGCGCTCAGCGGAGCCGGGGCACGCCGCACCGCAACCGCGCAACCGGTCTCAGCCGGCGCCCGTGTTCATGGAGGCCGCCACCAGGGTGTGGACCGAGTGACCGCTTTCCACCCGGTTGCGGCCCATCGCCTTGGCCCGGTACAGGGCGCGGTCGGCATGCCGCACCAAGGTCTCCGGGTCGCCACCATCGGCCGGGAAACACGCCAGGCCAATGGACACTGTCACCGCCGGCAGATCCTTGCCCAGATGCTGGACGCGCAGGGCGTGCACGGCCTCGCGAATCTGCTCTGCCCGCTCCAGGGCCGCCTGCGGTGAGGCTTCGGGCAGGATCAGGGTGAACTCTTCGCCACCGTAACGGCAGGCGATGTCTTCCTGGCGCGAGAGCGTCTGCAGGAGTTGACCGAAACCGGCCAGCAGCGCGTCGCCGCCTGGATGGCCATGGGTGTCGTTGAAGCGCTTGAAGTGGTCCACATCCAGCATCATCACCGCCAGCGGCAGGTTGCGGCGCTCGCAGCGGGCCAGCTCACGCGACAACGATTCCTCCAGATAGCGACGATTGAACAAGCCGGTCAGCGGTTCACGGATGGACTGAATGCGCAGGCGGTCCTGCAACTGCAGATTGGACAGCGCCATGGCCAGCTGTTCGGCGACGGTTTCGATCAGCTGGACGCGGCCCAGAAACTCGCTGTCGTTTGCCGATACATACAGGAAGCCCAACTGATTGCCCTGTGCATTGAGCGGGATGCAGGCGGTGGCTCCTTCGGTGGATTCGATGTGCTTGCAGCGCACCGTATCGGCTGGACCGTGAGCCAACTGCGACTGGCCGCGACGCAAGGCCCAGCAGTGCTCGTGTGGCAGCATCTGCGCGCTGGGCACCACATGCTCGCCCCATTGCGCCATGGCTTCGGCGTAATCCTGCGAGGCGCGGATGCGGTAGATCGTGCCGCCGGTGCCGGGCAGCAGCCGCGTCATCAGCTGGATGGTCAGGTCCAGGGCTTCTTCGGGCCGCACGCAGCTTTGCAGCATGCTGGCGAAATGACTCAGCTCACGCAGGTCGGCGCCGGTGTGCTCCAGCTCCTCCACCGTGCTGATCAAGCGCGCGTTGCTGGCGATGGTTTCCCGTTCGGCCTGGTCGCGGCCGCGGATTTCGCGCAGCATCAGGACATACACCATCGCGATCACCGCGATGCCGGCAGGAATCCCCGCCAGGGCCAGGGCCCTGAGCAGCATCGCGCTACGGTCACTGGAAGCCGCACGTCCCCGCAACAGCTCGCGCTCGGCCTGGCGGGCGGTTCGCATCTGGATACGGATGGCGTCGGAGGTGGCCTGGGCGTTGGCCCCGATGGCCTGCTGCGCGGCGGTCTGTCCCTGGGTCTGATAGACCTCCAGCACCTGGTCGGTCTGGCGCAGGCGCTGATCGATCAGGGCGCGCAGATCGCGGACCCGCCCAAGTTGCTCGGGATTGTCCCGGATCAGCCGTTCAAGTTCGGCGAACTGATCCGGCAGCTGGCTTTTCCCCAGCCGATAACTCGCCAGGTAGTCCACCTGCCCGGTCAGCAGGAAGCCACGCTGGGCCGACTCGGCATCGCGCAGTCGCGCTTCGATTTCGTCGATCCGTGCAATCACCTCGTTGGTGTGCGACACCCATCGGGCATCCTCGGCGAAGCGCTCGGTGCCACGCAGAATGCCCAGACCGACGACCACGAAGATGGCCGTGGCCAGCAGCGGGCCAACCTGATTGGTGATACGACGAAGAGAAATCATGGAAAACGTGGTAGCAAAGCTTGTGCCAATTTTAGGGCGGGGCCAGCGCGCCAGGCCCCGGCCAAACCGGTGCTACATCACTGTTCCCACAGAAGAAACGCTTTCAGAGCCAGCCCTTCTGCCGGGCCAGGCGATAGGCCTCGATGCGATTGCCGACCCCCAGCTTGCTGATCGCTTCGGACAGGTAGTTGCGCACGGTGCCGTGCGAGAGGTGCAGGCGGATGGCGATCTCCGCGGCGGTCAGGCCTTCGCCGGCCAGGCGCAGGGCCTGGCGCTCGCGTTCGCTCAAGGGATCGGTTTCCGACCAGGCTTCCAGCGCGAGTTCCGGGGCGATGGCACGGCCGCCGCGATGCACGCTGCGCAGCGCATCGGCCAGGTGCTCGGGCGGCGCGTCCTTGAGCAGGTAGCCGGCCACGCCGGCATCCAGCGCGCGGCGCAGGAAGCCGGGCCGGGCGAATGTGGTGACGATCACCACGCGGGTGGGCAGTTCATGGCGCTGCACCCGCTGGGCCAGCTCCAGGCCGGACAGCCCCGGCATCTCGATGTCGGTGACCAGCACGTCTGGCCGCAGACGCTGCAGCTCACGCCAGGCCGCCTCGCCATCGGCCGCCGCCCCCAGCACGTCGATGTCCGCTTCCAGGCCCAACAGTGCAGCCAGTGCGCCGCGGACCATGGCCTGGTCTTCGGCGAGCAGGACGCGGATCACGGGGTGTTTTGGGTCGGCGGCATGGTCAGGATTCTAGAGCGCGAATGCGCGGCTTGAGGCTTCTGTGGGAGTCGCCATGGCGACGATGAGCTTTAGCCGGGTAGCTTCATCGCCGCCATGGCGGCTCCCACGGATGGGTCCGTTGCCGCAAGCGATGCCGGTCGCGGTACCTGCACCAGCACCGTGGTGCCGCTGCCGCGCGCGGCTTGAGGCTTCTGTGGGAGTCGCCATGGCGACGACGGGCGTTACCTGGGTAGCTTCATCGCCGCCATGGCGGCTCCCACGGCATGGTTTGCGGCAACCGGTGCCGGCCGTGGCACCCGCACCAGCACCGTGGTGCCGCTGCCGCGCGCGGCTTGAGGCTTCTGTGGGAGTCGCCATGGCGACGACAGGCGTTACCCGGGTAGCTTCATCGCCGCCATGGCGGCTCCCACGGCATGGTTTGCGGCAAGCGGGGCCGGACGTGGCACCCGCGCCAGGACCGTGGTGCCGCTGCCGCGCGCGCCTTCGATCTGCAGCGTGCCGCCCAGCGCCTGCACGCGGGCGCGCATGCCGTCCAGGCCGTTGCCCGGCACCATGTCACCCCCGCGGCCGTCGTCGTGGATGCGCAGCGACAGGGCCGCGTCGTCGCCTGCCACGGCGATCTGCACCGCGCGCGCCTGTGCGTGCCGCTGCACGTTGGTCACCGCCTCGCGCAGGACCAGGGCGAAGGCGGTTTCCACCGCGGGCGGCAGCGGCGCGTCGTCGACGTGGTAGCGCAACGCCACGCCACAGGATTCCAGCAGCAGCCGGGCTGAAGCCAGCTCGGCCGCCAGCTCGGCCGACCGGATGCCGCTGACCGCGCGCCGCACCTGGGCCAGTGCCTCGCGCGAGACACCGCTGACCTCGAGCATCTCGCGTCGTGCGGCGGCCGGATCGCGTTCGACCAGGCGCACGGCCAGGTCGGACTTCAACGCCACCAGCGAGAGCGTGTGGCCGAGCAAATCGTGCAGGTCGCGGCCGATGCGCTCGCGCTCGGCCACCGCGGCCAGGCGCCGCACCTCCTCGTGGCTCAGGCGCAGGGCGGCGTCCTTGTGCCGGTTGAGCTGTTGCACGCCGATCACCGCACCAGTCCCCAGGACCGAAATCGGCAACCACACCAGCATCTGCCACGGATACCCCAGCCACGAGGCACAGGCCAGGAATGCCAGGTTGAGCAGGATCAGCAGACCGAGGTAGCGGCGCAGCGAATGCGGCCCGTCGATGGACAAGCTCAGGCAGCCGAACACGAAGTAGCTGATGCCCGAGGGATACACCGGCAGCAGGGCTGTGCTCATCACGATCATCGCCAGCGCATAGCGATTGCTGGTGCGCCGCGAACGCAGCAGGGTCATCGCATACAGGAACAGGAACGTGGGATAGGACAGCAGCGTCCACCCTGCCCAGGACAAGTTATAGCCGCCATTTCCGAACAGCGGCACCACGAACACCCAGGCCGACCACAGCAGGTGCACCGCCTCGGTCCAGGGCGACTTGCCCTGGCGCATGCGCTCGGCGGCATCGGAATCAGCGTCCGGGGTGAACCAGGCGAGCAGCGGGCGAGGAATCATGGCGAAGGACGCACGGGCATGCGCCGATCTTGCCACCCAGATGCAGGCCACGCGCGCGCGACGCTCATGCGCGCTGCAGCCGGCGCCGGGCCAGGCCTAAGCAGGCGGCGGTCACTACGATCAGCACCAGCACATGCAGCCAGGCCGGGTGCCCCCCGTCCTGGCCCACCACCTTCAGCGCCAGCTGGCCCAGGTGCCAGGCCGGCCAGAGCGGTGCGATCTGGCCGAAGAAGGGCGGCAACACCGACAGCGGCAACCACAGGCCGGACAGCAGCGCCAACGGCAGGTAGACCAGATTGACCACCGCCGGTGCGCCACTGCCGCTGACCAGCGTGCCGATCAGCAGACCCAGCGCGCAGAACGGCAGCACGCCCAGCACATCGATCGCCAGCAACGTGACCATCTGCGCCAGCGACAACTGCACGCCGCCCAACATGCGCCCGGCCAGCATCAGCAATACGCCAATGCACAGCGCGAACCCCATCGCCATGACCATCTTGGCGGCCAGCGGTGCGCCGGCCGGGACCGGCAATGCGCGCTTGAGGCTCAGCAGGCCGCGTTCGCGATCCAGCGCCAGGCTGACGCCGAAACCGAACAGCCCCGGCCCCATCACCCCGAACACGCTGTAGCTGGCCATCAGGTAGCGGCTGGCGTCGGGGTTGGCGCGATTGAGCAGCACGCCGAACAGCAGGTAGAACATCAGCGGAAAGATCAGCGTCGGCAGCGCGAACGAGGGCGTGCGCAGCAGGCGCAGGCATTCGTAGCGCGCCTCGTGCAGGTATAGGCGCAGCGTGGAGGGTACGTTGGAGACGATGGTGTTCATGCGGCTTCCCGGGTGATGGCGAGAAATGCGTCGGCCAGGCCGGCGCGGTGGATTTCCAGGTCGCGCAGCTGTGGATCGTCCCGCAGCAGGCGGGCGACCACCGCTTCCGCCGGTTCGGCGTGGATCTCCAGCACCGCGCCGTCGCGGCGCGCGGCGCGCACGCCGGGCCAGTGCAACACCGCTTCGGGGCTGATGTTCGTCTGCGCGCGGATGCAGCGCTGCAGCACCCGGGCACGGATCTGGGCCACGCTGCCCTGGGCCACGATGCGCCCGGCCTGCAGGACGACCACTTCGTCGGCCAGGGCCTCGGCCTCCTCCAGGTAATGGGTGGTCAGCAGCACCGCGCAACCCGCGGCGGCCAGGGTGCGGATGGCGGCCCACAGCTGCTGTCGCGCCTCGATGTCCAGGCCGGTCGTGGGCTCGTCGAGAAACAGCACCTGCGGCCGGCCACAGATGGCCAGGGCGAACTGCACCCGCCGCTGCTGTCCTCCGGACAGCTGCCCGTAGCGACGCCGCAGCAGGCCATCGAGCCCGGCCATGCCCACGCAGTCGGCCACGCTCAGCGGCGCGGCGTAGTAGCCGCGCACCTGGGCGAGCAGCTCGCCCACGCACAGGGTGTCAGGCAGCGCGGCCTGCTGCAGCATCACCCCGACCGCCCGACGCGCGGCCAGTTGATCGGGGGGCCGACCGCATAGGCGCGCCTGCCCGGCGTCTGGCTGTTGCAGGCCCAGCAGCAGGGACACCGCCGTGCTCTTGCCCGCGCCGTTGGGGCCCAACAGCGCGAGCACGCGCCCGGGCTCCAACGCCAGGTCCAACCCGTCGAGGGCCAGTTGCGCGCCGTAGCGCTTATGCACCGCGGCCAGGCGGGCCGGTGAAGCGGTCATCTCGATCGAGGACATGGACGTATCTGCGGTTACTGGGCGATGCGGGTAGCCTGCGCCCCGGGGAAGGGGTGACGTCAGTGCAGGCCATCATCCAATCGAGATGACAGCTGTCACTGGCCCGCGCTCGGGCCGCTGCGCATCCTGATGCCCGACACGTTGTGACTTCCGGCAACTTGGTGCGAACCATCCGGTCGGTCACATTCCTGCTTCGACGACGTCATCCATGGACCTATGAACGCTTCCGCCGAACTGTTGAAAGAGCTGCGCATCGACCGCGGCAAGGCGCCGCCCCCGCCCTCGCGCAAGGGGCTGTGGATCACGCTCGTGGTCCTGGTGGTGCTGGCGCTGCTGGCGGCCATCGCCTGGTGGATGCTGGGCCGGGCCAAGCCGGTCGCGGTGCGCACCGCAACGGTGGTGGCCATGGGCAGCGGCGGGTCGCAGTCCGCCTCGGTGCTCGATGCCACCGGCTATGTGGTGGCGCGGCGCATCGCCACGGTCTCGGCGCAGATCACCGGCCGCGTGG
>Ga0222713_10003712_pt1 | contig 15656 bp, 15 predicted proteins | sample C33_649DmetaG_FD_165061 | JGI IMG/M metagenome (GOLD analysis project Ga0222713, IMG submission 165061) | Estuarine water microbial communities from San Francisco Bay, California, United States - C33_649D | ecosystem: Environmental > Aquatic > Marine > Unclassified | place: USA: California...
CCTTGTTCATCATGGTCGAAACAAATCTAATGCTTCGTAAAGATTATGACGGTGATTTCGTTGATGGTTCTTTGGCTTATTTCACGGATACTATAAACATATTTTCACAATTAGCTGTTTCAAATACGGACTAGAGTCTATTAATTCCAGTTAATTATTTTTATTAATTATTCCTGAACCAAGGTCTTTGTGGTGTTCTAGATGTCTCATTCTGTATCATCGTCACCGTTCCAGATGATGGTATCATCGTTCCAGATGATGTATTCACCCGTCTTCCCCACGGAGAATAATTAGACGTAGTAGCTGATGGACCTGCCAACAAACGTATAAGGATGATGATAACGAGGGCAAGTATTACGGCCTGAACTAATTGTCGGGAACTGCTTTGATTGTTTTTCATTTTATATATACTATAAAGAAATTAAAATAGATATCAATTTCTAAGTCTATCAGATGTTGGAGTGGTGTTGGTGGTGCTCTTCTTTTTTTGTTGTCGTTGTCGTGGTCGTTGTCGTGGTCGTGGTGGAGAATTCTTTGGCGATGGCAAACGAACTCTGAAGTTTTGTATTTTCTTACAAATGTCAGCGCGTTTATCTGAGGCAGATAATTGAATGCCCATCTTGTTGGCAAAAGCACGAAGTGTGGCCAAAGGATAAGTGCTGCACACCCGAGAACCAATTCTGAAATTCTTATTTTCTCCTGACATGATGTATTCTTTACCGTTATGCGTGAATGGAGCATACTGAACGATGCCCATGGTATTTACGAGTTTTGCACAAATGAGGTCTTTCGAAGAACGATTGGTTAGACCGACTACACCTTGTTTTCGTGCGATGTTGTGCAACGCATCTCTGGAATAACGCATGCATTGACGAGTTCCAATCTTGAGACCGAATTTTGGATCCAAAATTAACCGAATATTTTGGGATTTATTTTTGTTTTTACTCGATTTCTTATAACAACAATTGAAACCTTGTGGATTTTTACGAATAATGTTTGTCGCTGTAGCACATGTTCGACCACCATTCACTGGTTGTCGAGACTTTGGGCATGTGCTCTTCTTTGTAACGACCGATTTCTTTGTCTTCACTATAGTGCCCGTGCTTATTTGTAAACCATAGACCAATCCCTTTGAATAAAATTGTTTTATCAATTCAACACCAGCCGTATACGCAGATAACAGTTTATTCATGCTGTCTACCCCTTGTATTTGAATGACACCTGTGGTGGTCATCACATATTTATAATTATTGGGGTGTGTGTAATATAATTGAGGAGAAAGTTCTGGTTCATACTGTGCGTATTGCACATATGACTTCGCTATTTGAGTGAGTTTAAGTTTACCATTTACTTTGAATTGACCAGAAAGATTATTGAATTCAAGTGGTTTATACAAAGATGGTTCACCCTTTGTATAATTATCGACAATGTATTTACGAATGAGTTCTGGTTCCTGTTGGAAATCGGTTGACGACACGAAACCGCCAGAAAAACGAATTTTACCGTTGGAATAGAGTGTGAAACTCACACCCTTCTTTATTGAACCTTTAGATACATTTAGTTTGAATTCCACTGCAAAGTATGTATCGCTAAATTTTCTTTTACCAGTGAACCAATCTTGGTTAGATGGTCCTTTCCATCCATTTTTATTGACAGTGATTCCTTTTTGGAAACGACCGTATATGGCTGATATTTGAACAACGTCAAGTTTCAAACCATTTCCAATATTGGCGGATGTTCGTAATGGCCTGGTCAAAGGCGACAAAATATCTGCAGTTGACCCACCTGCTTTATTGACAGTGATGTTATACATGCCCACCTTGAGACTGCTTATGTTGAGAGTATTTGATCGAAGTGCGTTCGATAGTATGTTATTGATATTCGCATTTGAGAGAGGCGACGACGATGACGCGGACGCGGACGCGGTTGGAGCCATTCCGAGATCCATTTCAATTTTTCGGGCTAACGCGCTATTTCCTGAAGAACTAGAACTACTTCCAGAAGTGCTAGGATTTTCACGCACTACCTGAACATTTGCAGACCGAACGAACGATTGGGCTTTAAACTTGTCCATTTATATTACTGACTATTTTATTTCTAATTGTAATCACCACCGTAAGTATCTTCGTTAATCACATCTAAACCAAATATAAACGGTTGATTAGGATAAAACTTTCCATTGTAGGTGCATTCGTGATTTCGAACATCGATATCTCTGGAACTGAATGGACCCGCGTAGAAATCTGAGTTGAAGCGCGGTCTTCCCAAGTTGTTTGCTTGGCAGTGCATGTTGAATACCTTGACGAATTCCTTTTGAGGGCACACCAACTCCTTTCCGAAGCGAATATTGGTTGATTCCAAGAAGTTGTGAAGCGTGCTCGCAACCATCGCGACTTGTTTCTGAATGCTCTTGAAATATTCTGGCACGACATTCCATATGTCCTTGTTTTTGTATTTTTGGGCGTATATTAAGTAAGCACGGACACACTTGTAAAGAATTGCTGGGAGTTCTACTTCCAATTTCTCATCCAAAGTAGGATCAGCATCCTTGACCTGTTTACAAAAGTTCCAAGGTAATACACGACGCAAAACACTCCCAGAATTATCTCTCCAACTTGGGATTTCGTTGCCACCGAAACATCCCGGGCTCTTCCATTGGATGGACTTTGCCTTTTCGTGTTTGACTGCGATGGACACATCTTCGCCGCTTACAACGGACTGAAACTCAGCTTGTTCTAAGCACAGATCACCTTTGACTTCGGGTGCAATGAACATGAACGAATCGTAAATAGACGAGAGACCAAACTTTTTCTCAACATTATTTGAAAGGGTCTTGACATCATCGGGCTCGTAAAATTTACGGAACACCTTGGTGATGATGGTAGATTTACCAGAACGAGCAATGCCCTTGAAAAAAGGAATAATCTGCCAGGCATCCATATCATTCAAGTCAAAGCAGAGTCGACCACCCATCACATACACCCAACGACACACTTCATCTTCGAAACCTTGGTATGCCAGAATGGATTGGAAATACGGGGTAGGAATGTCCATCCAATCATCCAAGTGGCTGTAATCTTCGAAGCGTGCGTCAAAATATTTGCAACTCACTATGGTTGGATCCAAACACTTGAATTCGCGACTCTCGTAGGTATAGAATTTGCATTCATACATACCGGTATTGGCTGTAAATTGCTTACCAACGAAGATACCATTCTTGAAGGACCATACATTTCTGTTCTTGGTGATTTCAGGAAACTGCATGTCGTTACAGTAAGTCAAGTAGTGAATGACATCCTTGAAACCAGACCCACGACTAGTCAAATTCTTCCATAATTCAAACGTAATCTCTTTCTGTGCCACACTATACACGTAATCCTGAATAGACATGATGGTATTCCAGGCGCGCGTCTTATATCCTTCCGGTGTTGTAAATTGTTGACAGCATTGTCCTTTGTATCGTCGGATCATGTTCTTGTATGTCTTGTCAAGGATACTCAGGATGGCTTGTTGATAGGGGCTTAATTCATCAACCTTATTCATGGTTGTGCATCTAAAAAGTGAATGATCGGTTTCTGGATTGGCGGGTGCGTAGGTCGGATTATTAATGCGTTCATAAATACGAGTATTTCTGAACACAATCTGGAAGGCATCGTCTACTTGTTCAATCAAAGAGTTGATGCGTTCTGAAATCTTCCTTTCATCGTCTGATCTTTCTTCATCTGAAATACCCAACGCTTTGGCTCTATGATACAGGGCACCCATCAATTCAAGCTCTCTTTTTTGTTTGCCCGTGATGCTTTCCATGTCTACTCTAACTGGCATCCCAGTTCCTGAATCTAGATCATTCTGATTGAAAAACTTATTGTATCCAAGCTGAAAAGAAATGTGCGAGTCATTTCTCTTATGCATACACCATTCACTTTCGAGATAGTCGAGATAATCGGTCAGCTCTTCATTGTTCAGAGTTTGAATCTGATTCCTGTAGAGCTCCATGTTGGAGGCATCCTCATTCACTTCCTGGTTAATGTAATGAGTTCCAGATGCCTCCATCTTTTAGTTTATTATAAGTAGTATCATTTTCTTAATTGTCTTTTTTGTTGAGGGTGGACAAGATTTTAAGTAGTATCTTGTTTTGCGTAGCGAGTTGACTACCAATATCGAGAAGAGCGGTGCATACCGTGTCGCCCTCTTCTGTAGCGAGGGTGGCAGACAACAGGCCCCCCAGGACATTCATCTCGTTATCGAACATTTCGTCCTGGCCGAATTCCATGTCACCCTCTTCGCCCTCATCATCACCATCATCATCACCCATCTCCATCTCTTCGGTTTCATCCACCTCGTCGAAGTCGTCCTCTATTTCAATTTCATCTTCTTCATCTCGCTGTGGGGGTGTCTTAACTTCAGGAGACATTTATATATGTACTCTAGAAATCTTAAAGTCTATTTTTTCGCACTGCGATAAACAGGGGAGAAATACCAAAAAAAAAATATTGCTGTACAGTACAAAAAAAATGGCTGGTGGTCTCATGCAATTGGTTGCGTACGGCGCTCAAGACGTCTACCTCACGGGGAACCCCAAGGTGACTTTCTTCCAAGCTGTGTACAAGCGACACACGAACTTCGCGATGGAAAACATCGAACAAACTGTCAACGGTACCGCGTCCAACAACGGCCGCGTGTCCGTCACGATTGCGCGCAACGGTGACTTGATCGGCGAAATGTACGTCGAACTCCTTGCCGCGTCGGGTGTCAGCACCCGTGATGGTGACCGCTCCGTCCTCGGTGGCTGCTGGGCTGCCGAGCGTGCGGTGAAATCGGTGGAACTTTCCATCGGTGGTCAACGCATTGACAAGCACTACCAACTCTGGTGGCGCTTGTACTCGGAGCTTTTCCTCGATGAGTCCAAGAAGGCTCAATGGGGTAAGCTCACGTCCAAGCACGTTATGGCCGGTTCCACGCAAACGGTCTTCCTCCCCCTCCTTTTCTTCTTCAACCGTAACCCAGGTCTTTATTTGCCACTCATTGCTCTCCAATACCACGAAGTCCGCCTCGATTTCGACCTCTCGTCGGAATTCTCCCTATACACGGATGGCACCACGTTCAAAGTGTGGGGTAACTATGTTTACTTGGACACGGAAGAACGCCGCCGCTTCGCGCAAAAGGGCCACGAATACCTCATCGAGCAAGTCCAACACACGGGCTCCGACACGGTCACCTCTGGTGCCTCCCGCCAAGTGCGCCTCTCCTACAACCACCCAGTCAAAGAACTTGTCTGGTGCTTCAACAACGGCTCCGTTGCTAACGCCGCCATGTGGAACTTCACCTCCAACTTGGCGACCTCCAACGCGGTTGTCCTCGATACGGACCCATTCAACGTGTCCGAATCCAACAACTTCTCCTCGATCACCCAATCCACCGGTGCGCCACTCCTCGTGTGCGGTACCCAAGGCAGCGGATGCTCGTGGTCGGAAGATGGGGCGGCGTCCTCCACCCGCTCCGTTGGTCCTATGTCCACGGTCAAACTTGTCCTTAACGGCCAAGACCGTATGAAGGAACAATCGGGTAAGTATTTCAACCAAATGCAACCCTACTCCCACCACACGGGCTGCCCATACCCAGGCATCTACGCCTACTCGTTCGCGCTTCGCCCAGAAGAGCACCAACCATCGGGCACCTGCAACTTCTCCCGCATTGACAATGCTCAAGTTGCGGTCACCATGAAGGGCACCGTCCCAGACAACACCACCATGAACATGTTCGCCACGAACTACAACGTGCTTCGTGTGCAATCGGGTATGGGGGGTCTTGCATTTTCCAACTAGACATAGGTCTTTTTCATTTAATATATACAAAAACATATTTATTAAAATTCCGAAATGGCATTTTAATAACTATATGGGCGGCGGTTAAAGATTTCTTAAGTAGCGCATCCTGGTGCTGGCGGACATTCGCATGGCACAGAATATCCTGATCTATTTGCGAATAGGAAGGGTAAGCGATCGTTTGGACCAACCAACCCATTCGGTGTTGTGCTGATGGGAACATTTGCGAATGGGAATAGCATTCTCATGTATCCATTTTCTAAACGAAGCACATTGTAAGACAATGCATATATTCGTAATTCTCTACGATACTTGTCTTGTGGAATGAGATTTATCTTCATCACTTGATTATTTATGACACTGAAATTTCTTTGACCCGTGGGACTCATTTTTTCAGGTTCAGTTGAGAACGAAAAGGAATAAAATCGCCGAGATGTCGGTGTTCTGGTGTGATGTAATCCACTTTGAATTGCTTTTAAAAATAAATAATTTCCATTATCTTCGTTTATTATTTCTTGTCCATCGAGTATGAAACGAAGGTTATACATGTGTTCATAAAATACAATATTTGATTGAGAATCTACTTCAACATCTATGTTGTCGTAATTACATGGCGCGATGGAAAGCCGATTATCGTATCGTTGGCACTGAAACACTATGTATAGTTCCTTGATTGGATTTACAAGTTTAGTTCTGAATTCCCAAGTATATTCACCTAAAGGAACGAGTTGTGTTTCGGATTGCTGAATTTGGGTGAATGTAAAATCCCTGTTTGTATTCATGAGAATATTCTTTTCGTATTGATCCAGAAATATAATCTCCGTATTCATTTTAAAATTGGAAATTTTTATTTCTGTGAATTCTTTGTATGTATCCGACTTTATGACATATCTTTCCGTGTAGAATACATCTTCTCCGTCTCTTGAAATTGCTACTACTACTTCTGCGCCGTATGTTAGGTAGAGTGGTTTGGAATAATACAACACATATCCATCACCATCAAAATCATAGACACGATAGGCTTCTGCTGCTTGTAATCCAACAATAACTCGGACACCATCTCCATTCAATGCGAAGTGACACGCTGGTTCGAGATATGGTATTGAATATGTAACATCGTTCTCTTCCTCCTCGTATGTATGAAATAGATACAAAACCGAATTATCTATATCCAAAGCGGCGGTCACTGTCCCATCTCCAGATATTTTCGTGTATCTCAAATTACCTGCTCCCGTCGCTGTCAATGTTCTCCATACGATTGGATTTGTTTCATTTGTATAATCAATCATTGTCAAAGTGTTTCCGGTTTCTTGTCCAACTACAACAATTTTTGAATCGTCCGACATGGCTATTGATTGGCCATATCCTATTCCTAAATTAATTCTTGAAACTTCTCGTTTGTCAATGTAATACACAATATCACCAGTCGTTGGATTACCAGTAACAAATGTATTATATTTATGAGAGGTCGCTGAACTGAACGTGTTTGAGTCGGCTACAAATTGTTCTCCCGAACCCATGGCTCGACCGTTTGTTATGGCATTCATTTTGGGGTCTGAATTTCGGTACAAAACATTTGTTTGAAAACGCCAGAAAGAAATAGATTCTCTCTCCAAATCTGGGACAAACTGCGTCAAACGATATGGTCCAACTCCGTAGTATTGAAAAGTATCACCTATTAATGCGTAAATATATGTAGTTATGCGATTAGATGTGTATGTTTCTGATGTTAATACGCCTATTCCGTGAATCGGAGTTCCATCTATTTCATTGAGATCCAAATCTGGTAAAAATTCCATAGAGTGTATATTTTTATTCATATTTCTGTCATATGCCCTTTGATATGGAACTTCTGGATATTCAAATTTTAAGAAATTTCTCGAAATGATCAAATCATCAAGTTTTCTTATTTTTACTTGTATCTCCACCTCTTGGTTTTTGATTGTACAAATTGGTAGAGCCATGTGAGGTTGTTTGTAAAAATAGAATGGAATGTCAACAACAAACTTTGTAGTTTTATTAAAGTTCAATAAACTGTATTTATAGGTGTAATCGTCTGTTATATTGAGTATAGGTTTCTTTCCAACAGTCTTAAACAGACCGTATTGTTTTGTTTCTGTCGTGCTCTGCTCTGAATATATTTGTAAATAATCCGTAGTAATTCTTTCAATTAATACACCCCCAATGATTAAATCTGCATACTCTATGAGTGCGTGTCCAACTGAATCAACATATCCATAATTAAATAATTTGATTGGATCGAGTTCGAATTCGAAACTAATTTTAGAAATCATATCCCCTTGGTTGTTTGGGAGTTTATAGGATAATAAAGTGTCAAAATCGGAAGGAACTACTGATTCAAGGGTGATATTTTGTCTCACAAAGTGCGTGTGTTTTCTATGAACTTGTGTAAAAAAACTAAATTCTGGATTATCCGTAAAATATTTATCTTGTTGACCGACTGTTTCTATTTGAAGACGACCAGCCATATCTACTACTAAAACAGATTAAAACTTGAGGCCAGCCAACCCACTTTGTATTCTGAGCACATTATAGGACAACGCATACACTCTGAATTTATTGTCTTTGCTATGAACATATGCTTTTACACCTGGAGATAAACGACCAGTTGAAAACCTTAATATGACTGGAACAGTACCATCACTCGCGTGAGTGTATGCATCGTCGTATCTTCTGCTTGAGTAGACATAGTATATTTCTGGGTCAATTTCCACTTCCAATTGTTGATGAGAAATTCTACTCATGTTGATTTGACCGGTTGGATAGTGTTTTTCTGGGTTGAGTGCGAAACTATACATTCCAAATTCAGATGAAAATTTAAAAGGTATGAATTCATTATGTCTGTATCTATATTTCATTTCAGGTTGTGCAGGTATATTTACGTGATTTTGAATGGGTTGATTGTATACTAAAAATTCATGATTTCCATCTAGTATGACTTCACTATTTATTCGTAATTTAACATTCTTAATTTCTTGATATCTGTTTGGATTTTTGAACTGTGTGTACGCATCGTTTTGACAAATAAAAAACAATTCCTTGACTGGATTTTTAAAATTCAATTGTACTAACTTTTTTGTTTGCGGATATGCAATGGTGAATTGTGCTAATTGTAGTTGTGTGATCACATAATCGATTGGTCGAGACATTAAAAAGTGTCTCTCTGTATTTTCTAAAAATCCAAACGTGGCTTCCAATGACACTCGTTGTAGATCAGCATACATAGTTGGTCCCAGACCACCAAAAACAATATCATTCAATGTTTTCAATTTAATTCGTACTTGAATGGGTTGTTTTGTTAATGCACACATCGGTATAGACAAACTTGGATTTCTATAGAAATAAAAGGGAAAATCGAGGATGTACGTTTTATAATTATTTCTCAAATAGCTCGGTCCCGAAGCTCCTACAATTTTATAGACATCATCCAATGCGTCATCATCATATAAATCAATGAAGTTTCCGTGTCCATTCATCTTCGTGAGTGCTCTCTTTACGTCGTTGTCTGTGTTGTGTATTTGTTGATGCATGTAAATATATTCTCCTGTAAGTCTTTCAATTAATTGTCCCCCAATGTATAAATCAGCAAACTCCACCATTTCAGTGCATAACGATGGCACATAGGGTATATTAATAAGTTGTGTATACGATGGAAGAATTTGTTTTCCTCTCAATGTTTCTGGAATAGCTGAATCTTCAACATTATTTATAGTTACTCGTAAAGCGAGATTTCTCAATAAATCACCTTTGGAATATGGAATATCACAAAAAAATTCTTTTCCAAACTCTGCACTGCCATCGAATGGTAATTCGATTTGTTCCATTGAGAACTTTGAGTGTCGTTTGTATCGTATGAAAAAATGAGAGACTTCTGGGTTGTCTGTAAACCAGGCATCTTGAACACCTCGAGTGGCGAGTTTCAAAGTACCACTCATTACTATAGTATGTGATGAAAAAAACATCAAATACAGGACACAGATCAGGTGAGTAAAAATGTTAGATAAAAAAACAGGGTACTGTAGTAAGATGTCTTTGAACCTTCAACTCAAGAAATTCGATGTTTCAAAGATGACAGATGATAAGATATGTGTTTTTATTGGGAAGAGAAACACTGGTAAATCATATCTCATCCGAGACATTATGTATTACAAGAAACATATTCCAAGTGGAATAGTTCAATCGGGTACTGAAGAAGGAAATGGTTTTTATGGAACTTTTATTCCTGATTTATTCATCTATAATGAATATAACCAAGAAGCAATCGAACGAGTGATGGCTAGACAAAAAAGTATAGTCAAAGCAAATAAACCCAATAACGGCACATTTGTTCTTTTGGATGATTGTATGTATGATAATAAATTCTTAAAAGACCCAGTCATGAGACAGATATTCATGAATGGTCGCCACTTCAAGATTTTTTTCATTTTGAGTATGCAGTATTGTATGGATCTTCCTCCAGCATTGCGAGCAAATATAGATTATGTCTTCATATTGAGAGAAAACATAGTCGCCAATAGAGAAAGATTATGGAAAAACTTTTTTGGTATATTTCCAAATTTTGACTTGTTTTCCAAAACCATGGATGCTTGCACGGAACATTACGAATGTCTTGTTTTGGATAATACAGTAAAATCAAATCGCATCGAAGATTGTGTATTTTGGTACAAGGCAAAACATCCAGCCCCCAAATTCAAAGTTGGATCTCCACAGTTTTGGGCGATGCACAAGAAAATGTATAATCCCAAATATGAACAATCTTCAGCAGACGCATCGAAAGCAAAAAAACAACGAGTGACTATAACAAAAAAGAAATGAATGCGTCAGTCAACTTTTCATAAAACATTTATACATATAAAATGAGCGTTGAAACAATGAACATAAATAGTAATGATGATGGAATGGTGCCGTTGAATCCATACGTTCCACCTCGTCCAGAGGTTCCTATTCTCCAAGAACAAAACAATCGTCCACCTCCACCAGTAGATGATAAATTTGGAGAAAAAAATATACAGAATAATCAAAGTATGATGATGGACTCCACTCCAATTTCGGATATAATGGACAATAATTCAGGAGGTATGGCTATGATGGAACCGCCAATGATGCAACAAGAACCACGCATGCAAAGCATGATGATGTCTGCTCCTCAACCAACGCATCCACAACAACAAATGATGATGGGTATGGGTATGGGTGTTCAACAGCAAGAACAACCCATTCAAAAGCAATCAGGAAACCCACTCAATTTGACAGATGATCAAATGGAAGCCCTCCTCGTCGGTATTTGTGCAGTTATCGCAGTGAGCAAACCAGTTCAAGAAAAACTCGCCAGTAGCATCCCACGCTTCACGAATGAAATGGGTGGTCGTTCAGCCATCGGGTTGGCCTCTACCGGTCTCGTCGCTGCTCTTGCTTATTACATCACCCAACGATATATTCTTAAGAAATAGATACTATGGGTACTTACTTAATCACTAATTTTTAAACTAGAACCATAGTTTAAAAATTATTATTATTCATTATTCATCAACTTCACACGTCATATAAAATAAAACTCTATTTTTATTTGTAACATTTTCAGTGCCACAATGTAGAACTCGATGTGAATAGATAAATGCATCTCCCTTTTTAACGGTCGCTAGGAGACTTGGTGTCTTTAGAGGAAATCCACGACATTTTTCTTTATAAAATCTTTGTATTATTTCAGGTTTATTAGTTCCAGGAATGAACATCGTTGGACCATTCATGAGCGTGACATCTTGTGGTGCAACAAAAAACGCATATGTATTGGATACACAACTGTCTTCATGAACCCATTGACGAGTTGAACCAGGTTTATTAATCAGTGCTCTTATTTCTTCAATACCAATTATTTTTTTTCCAACAATCTCTTCAAACTTAGGAAACATCATCGTAACAACTTCATCCACTACACCAATCCGTTCTAAAACGAGATCATCCCTATGTTTACCATATGGTAATGGATCAATATCTCTTTCTCGTATACACGTAGCATGTTTATAATTAATATGTTCCAATAATCTATCCGCCATTTCTTCCGTAATAAAATTATTAAATCTCTGAACACCTATCTCATGTATCGAACCTGGAGCACCTTCTTTTAATTCGTATCTTGGAACATCTTTCAATATTTCTAATTGGTCTTTTATTGTAACCTCATGGTTTATATTTCTATAATTTCTTGAAAAATCATGATCTTGAATTTTGCATTCAAACGCAAATAATCTCTCAAGCATTGTGGGTATATCATCTGTTTCATATTTCACTACAATTTCTTCATCCTTCAATTGAGATTGTTCGCCAAGGTGATCTAATTCCCATCCGTGGGCTATACCATTTTCATCTACAGTAACTAATTGAAATATATTATTTCTACGTATGTGTACAAACATCTTAATACTAGTATTGTTTTCTTTTTAAATAGTATTCATCCATGTCACTATAATATATTTGACCCTATCACTTTTGACAATTGCTCCTCTATGAACATATGACCACGATGATGGGAAAAATAAAACTGAACCTTGTTTTGGTTGAATACTGCACCCCACTTTAAAATCAGTCGTACCACCATCGGTTTCATCCATATCATTTAGATATGCTATACAACTTATGAGTCGTCGATCACTTTTTGTATCATCACAGTGCCAATCATAAAATTCATTTTTTCCCATTGACTGTATATTATATCCTTCGTCTCTTACATTTGCAAGCAATGGGTCTAAACCAATAATCGAGTTAATATGGTCAGTATATTTTTTTAATGCTTGAGTGATTGATGTATAAATTATAGAATCTAATTCTTTCCAATCTGGGAAATCAGAAATGAATAATGTGGTAGATTTACGAATTGTGTGATCTACAACACCATGTTCTATTTGACTCGGTTTTTTTCTGTCATCTGTTTTATATTTGTTTATTATTTCTTCGCATACATCTTTTGATAATGCATCATGTACTTGGTATATGAATTCCATATTTAAATATAACGCGATATTCTTTAATTATTAAATCATAAAACTATATAAAATGAAATTAATTCTCTCCCACTCAGACGGTCATGACGATCATCATACACATGATGATAGTAGTGATCATGTTCATACAGTAAATAATCCAGATGATATAGATGAACTCATCATCGACGGATATGATTTAACCGAAATTCCATCTTACATTTCTGAATTGAAAAACATCCGGAAATTATTATTTGTGAGATGTAAAGGGTCTAAAAGACCAGATTGGATTTCCAATTTATATCAACTTGAAGAACTAAACATGTTTGAGGGGAATTTAAGTAGTTTTGACCTTGAATTGAAAGAATTAAAGATATTACGATTGTGTAACCATGAAATATCAAACATTAATTTGTCATGTGATAAACTTTTGGAGGTAAGCCTGTCAGACAATAAAATGGAATATATTCCAAAATGTCTATCAAATGTTAAAATTCTTGACATGGGTTTCAATAAAATCACAGATATCCCCGAGTACATGCAAAATGTTAAAGAATTATCACTGTCTTATAATGACATTAAATATTTACCCAATTATCTTTCTACATTTAAAAATCTAGAAAAGTTAGATTGTGAATATAACATGTTGACGAGTTTTCCTTCATATATTTATATTCCATCTCTAATTGACTTAAATATATCAAGAAATTATATTTCATCCATACCGGAAACTATTGAAGATATGAAAAATTTGAAAGAGTTGTATATGAATCATAATGATTTGACTGATATTACATTTTCTCTTCCTAATCTTGAAGTGTTATCTATAAATAATAATCAATTTTCCAAACTTCCTAAATTACACGAAAATTTAAATTTAAAAGACTTACATTTAAGTTATAATAATATACATTCGTCATGGGATTTAAGTCCACTCAGTAATCTAAATCTAAAAAAGTTAGATTTATCATACAATCCAATTGGCTTCATACCAGAATATATATTCAATATGTCAAACCTGGCATACCTCAATATGTGTAAAACACATTTAGAATACATCCCAGAAAAAATAATGAATTTAAAACATTTAAAGTCTTTAGATATTTCTCACAATAATGTCATATTTCCATATTCTACTTCTAATTTTAATGAAATCATTGTGAGTAAAGATAAAGAAAATGAGAATACCGGTAGACCTTTCATGTATTCTTCATTTATGTACATTCCAGAACCTAAACATCCGCTTAACTAAGACTGTTTAATTCTTTCGCTTTTCTCATACCTGAATATGGATCTCCTCCGCTATACATTGGGATCAATATCAGCATACTGAGAGTCAACGCAGCCATATAGGCTGCATATACCTTTCGTGTTTTCGGTTTGTCTACGCCGAAATTTGTAACGCCTTCTTTAACTTCTTTACTTAGGATTGTAAGCATCCACATAAAAAATGCTGCCATCATGGTCAGGGCAAGGATGAAACCCCAATCAACCGCCATACGACCATTGAGAACAGTCGAACGCAACGCGAGTGGAATGATCATAAACGCCGTTATAAAATTGTAATAAAACCCATCACTTAGAGTATTCATAAGGAATGTTGTCATGTAAACGAGAAAAAGTAGCGCAAATGTAAGTGTCTGAATAACATTCATTTCTGGTTAAAGTAGTCTAAGATTTTATTTATTTATCCTGTATGTAGCTCGTACAAAATCGTGTTTTATTATTTATTGGTTCATATATACCTAACTCGTTTGAAATCTGTTTAAGTTTTTTTGTCTTTTCCCAGAACTCCTGGCTGTGGTCATACTCCTGAACAGTTGAATGCGCGAGTTCATGGAGGAGAACATGCATTATTTCATTTGGTTCACCATCTATACACAATCCAATTTCATATCCTTTGTTGGTGTTGTATCCAAGTGTGTCAAAATACGGTCGTCTATGCGCGGTCAGTGGAATTTCATTTGCTAAATGTTTGAATTCTTCATCTCCTTCTTTGTCGAGATGCTCCCTGAGTATTCTGTATCGTTCCTTGACAATTGTAAGATTTTTTGGCTCATTAGTATGTAACAAAATGAATATATTGATTATAAGGAGTAGCAAAACCACTATCATCTCTTTTTATAAGTAAATATAAATTTACTGTACAATTCTGATATGGGATGTCCAGTGAGACCTTCCCACATCTCCATCTGAAACCCTAATAGTTCTAAATGTGTAATCAGTATATCTTTATATGCTAGGGGTTCTACTTTTGCATCATCTCCGTAAAAAGGTGTGTCTTCTAAATGCACTACCAAACGCTCTCCAAAATTGCCATATCCAGCGTTTCTTTCCAACAAAAAGTAATTCCCAATCGCATCCTTATACGGCGCCCTGAATAATATCGTTTCACTGTCTGGAATGACGCCTATTAATTTACCGCCCGGTTTCATTCTTTCTCGTATCTCTTTCAGACTCTCGTGAAACAATGTCTCACTCTTGAAAATGTAATGTAATGAAAAATTATAACATATGATGTCAAACTTTCTATGAGGACACTTGAATATATCGCCCTCATAAAAATTCACACGTATTTTCATATTTCTCGCTCGTCTTTTTGCTTCTTCCAAAGCGGAAGGTTCGGGATCACACATATTTATTTGTGCCCCACTATCCATCCACTTTTGAAGATCTCCGCCAAATCCTGCTCCAACATCGAGGATGGCATCGCCTTCTCTGGTGACATCTTCGATGAGGGTTCGCTTTATCAAATTGTGATTTTTACGAAGTTCCTCCATTATGACTTACTTACGACGTGCTTCAAAACTTTATATGCCTCTTCCTCGTCCAC
>Ga0222713_10003714_pt1 | contig 15654 bp, 19 predicted proteins | sample C33_649DmetaG_FD_165061 | JGI IMG/M metagenome (GOLD analysis project Ga0222713, IMG submission 165061) | Estuarine water microbial communities from San Francisco Bay, California, United States - C33_649D | ecosystem: Environmental > Aquatic > Marine > Unclassified | place: USA: California...
TGCTGGCATTGCTCACTTCTCGTCAGGATTGAGTCCCAACTCCTTCTTTGTTGCTGCAATCTCTTCATCACCTAACGCGGATCCGTGTGATTTTGCAGTTCCGCGAAGTTTTGGAGCTGGCCATGCAATAGTTGAGTGCATTCGAATAAGTGATGGCTTTGTGAGTTCGGCTTTTGCTGCAAGCATCGCCTTGTCGAGTGATTCAAGGTCAACGTTTCCATCAGCAAGTGCTGGTACTTCTACTACGTGCCAGCCATATGCACGATAGCGAGCAGCGACATCTTCAGTAAATGAAACGTGAGTGTCGCCTTCAATGGAAATTCTGTTGTCATCGTAAATCACATTGAGGTATCCAAGTGCTTGCGTTCCCGCAAGTGAAGATGCTTCTCCCGACACGCCTTCTTGAAGATCGCCATCAGAACAGATAACCCAAATGGAGTGATCGAAGATTGATTGGCCGATTGCTGCTTCAGGATCGAGTAATCCTCGCTCGTAACGTGCAGCCATAGCAAAACCAACTGATGTTGCAACGCCTGCACCCAATGGGCCTGTTGTCATTTCAACGCCTGCAGTGTGGCCAAATTCTGGGTGTCCTGGAGTAAGCGAACCCCATGTGCGGAATGACTGAATATCTTCCATCTCGAGGCCATAGCCACTGAAAAAGAGTTGTGTGTAAAGCGTCATTGAGGAGTGACCGCAAGACAAGATGAAGCGATCGCGACCTAGCCATTGTGGGTCTGATGGATCGTGGATGAGGTGACGTTGAAAAAGGTTGTATGCAACAGGAGCAAGTGCCATTGCTGTTCCTGGGTGGCCATTACCAACCTTTTGAACTGCATCCATAGCAAGCGCGCGAGCATATGCAACTGCGCGATCGTCTAATTCAGTCCAACCATTGATCTTTGTCATCTTCTTCTCCTTATGCCGCTTTTCGAACTACTGAAAGTCGGATGCGCCACGCTGCGATCCATACGAGTACTGAACCAAGTAAATGAAGTACTACAAGTCCTTCGGGAACTCCGAGGAAATATTGAATGTAACCAAGCCCGCCTTGCGCGATGGCCAGGACGAGAAAAATTCTTAACCAACGCTTTGTCTCAAAATTCAAGCTCTTTGAAAATAGGAATACCAGTGTTATTGCCATTAAAAACCATACAGACAAGCTGTGAAAACGTGTGATGGTAGTAATTGCAAAATCCAAACGAGGCGCATCAACATCACCGGCATGAGGACCGCTACCAGTAACCAAGGTTCCGATGGTGATTGCAATAAATGCAACGTTGATATGCGCTAGTGATAAACGCGAAATTCGAACTTGCGTCGATGAAGTGCGCACATATGGATGATGACGTCGCGAATGAAGTGATGTTGCTGCCGCAATCAGAAGTATGGAGAGAAGGAGATGCGAACCTACAGCTAGTGGATTGAGATCTGTAAGTACGGTGATTCCACCCAATACTCCTTGACCGAGAATTCCAAGTATCTGTGTTGCCCCAAGAAATCTGAGATCACGACGCCCAGCACGGAAAATTGCAATGACAGTTGCAAGGGCTGCAAAGAGAAGGGCGAAGGTAAGCAACCTATTTCCAAATTCAATCCAGGCGTGCAGCGCACCTTCAGCTTGTCCAGGAACTGGTGTGTATGAGCCCGGTGTGCACTCAGGCCACGTTGGACACCCAAGACCAGAACCAGTTACTCGAACCGCGCCTCCGGTAATGACGAGGGCAGATTGAAGAAAGAGGAGCAATCCAGAAAGCCCAGGTAAGGCTCGGGTGGCAAGGGATCTGGTTCGACTCACGCTCGTAGCCTATGACCCGGAGCCATGCGACGCGGACCTTTTGGATTGGCGAGGCTCCGCGAATTACGACACAATACTGTTGTGAAAATCGATGACCTCAGCACCCGCGAAGCTATCGCGCGCTCGGTCCTCGAAAATGGCCCCTCCACGGCGGTCGTTCTGGGGGAGCGCCTCGGCCTCACTCCCGCTGGCATTCGCAGACACCTCGACCTCTTGGTAGCTGACTCAATCCTTGAAGCCCGCGAACCTCATCAGGCAATTAGCCGCGGGCGAGGACGCCCTTCCAAAGTTTTTGTCATGACAGATTCTGGTCGCGAAAAGTTTGAACATTCTTATGACGATCTGGCAGTAGCAGCGCTGAAGTTTATGTCAGCACAATCTGGCGAACATTTGGTCAAAGCATTTGCCCAATCTCGCGCCGACGATATTGAACGCAAAGCGACGCTCGCTCTGGCAAAACGTGCCAATAAATCTGAAGCACTTGCAACATTTCTTACTGAGCAAGGTTATGCAACAAGCATCGAAAGTCGTCCTCTAGGCGAACAGCTGTGTCAGCACCACTGCCCAATTGCGCACGTTGCCGCCGAATTCCCACAACTGTGCGAGGCTGAGACCGAAGCCTTCTCCCGTGTTCTCGGAACACACGTTCAACGTTTAGCAACTATCGCTCATGGCGATGGCGTCTGCACTACATATATTCCCAATCTCACTAAGCAATCAAAGAAGATCAACTCAGGAAAAATAACCGCTGGAAAGGCATCCTCATGACAACAGCACACCCAGAGCTCGACGGCCTCGGAAATTACGAATACGGCTGGTCTGATAACAACGAAGCGAGCTCTAATGCTAAGCGCGGTCTCAGCGAAGAAGTTGTTCGCGATATCTCAGCGAAGAAGAGTGAGCCTCAGTGGATGTTGGATCTGCGTCTCAAAGGTTTAGAGCTTTTCTACAAGAAGCCGATGCCATCATGGGGATCAGACCTTTCCGGAATCTTCTTTGACACCATTAAGTACTTCGTGCGTTCAACAGAGAAGCAGGCAACAACATGGGATGACTTGCCTGATGACATCAAGAACACATACGACCGCCTTGGAATTCCAGAGGCAGAAAAGCAGCGCCTAGTTTCAGGTGTAGCAGCTCAGTACGAGTCAGAGGTTGTTTATCACTCAATCCGCGAAGATCTCGAAAAGCAAGGCGTTATCTTCCTTGATACAGATAGCGGTTTAAAGCAGCATCCAGAACTGTTTAAGGAGTACTTCGGTTCAGTTATTCCTGTTGGTGACAATAAGTTTGCAGCCCTCAATACATCCGTATGGTCTGGTGGATCTTTTATCTATGTACCAAAGGGTGTTCACGTAGATATTCCATTGCAGGCTTACTTCCGCATCAACACAGAGAATATGGGCCAGTTCGAACGCACGCTGATTATTGCGGACGAAGATTCATACATTCACTATGTAGAAGGTTGTACAGCTCCTATCTACAAGTCAGATTCACTTCACTCTGCTGTTGTTGAAATTATTGTCAAGAAGGGTGCACGTGTTCGTTACACAACCATCCAGAACTGGTCGAATAACGTTTACAACTTGGTAACAAAGCGCGCAACATGTGCAGAAGGTGCAACCATGGAATGGGTCGATGGAAATATCGGCTCGAAGGTGACCATGAAGTACCCAGCTGTGATGTTGATGGGCCCACATGCAAAGGGTGAAACACTTTCACTTGCATTCGCAGGTCCTGGCCAGCACCAGGATTCAGGAGCGAAGATGGTTCACGCAGCTCCTTACACATCATCTTCAGTTATCTCTAAATCTGTAGCTCGCGGAGGCGGACGTACTTCATACCGCGGACTTGTTCAGGTACAGGAAGGCGCTCACCACTCTGCCAGCACAGTTAAATGTGATGCACTTCTTGTCGACACAATCTCTCGCTCAGATACCTATCCATATGTAGATATCCGTGAAGATGATGTTTCTATGGGCCACGAAGCAACTGTTTCAAAGATCTCTGATGATCAGCTCTTCTATCTCATGTCACGTGGTCTCAATGAAGATGAAGCGATGGCGATGATCGTTCGTGGATTTATTGAACCAATCGCCCGCGAACTTCCGATGGAGTACGCACTCGAACTCAACCGCCTCATCGAACTTCAGATGGAAGGCGCAGTCGGATAATGTCTACATTGCAATCAAATCTTCTTGAAAACCATACGCCTACGGGCCGTGAAGAAGCTTGGCGCTTTACACCGCTCAAGCGTCTAGGTGGAATGCACGATGGAACAGCGACAGCTGTCGAACGTAATTCACTCGCGGTTAAAGGCTCACTTCCAACAGGTGCAACTTTTACACATCAAGATATCGATGCTGTAACTGACACCGATGACGCGATCATCAACCGCATTCGTCAGTTCACTTCAAAGGGAGCAGTTCTAGCCATCGCTGCCAATGCAGAGATTGCAGAACCAATCTTTCTCAATCGCGCCGCTTTCGGTACAGATTCAGCAGAGTTCTCTCGTGTCTTGATCAAAGCCGGAAACCACTCGAAATCAGTAGTAGTTATTGAGAACTCAGGGGATATGCATCTCGCTGAAGACCTCGAGATTGTGGTCGAGCCAGGTGCTCATCTCACCCTTATCGCTCTTCAAGAATGGGGCTCAAAGACCATTCATGCAGCGCGCCATCATGCAATCGTCGATCGCGACGCAACATTTAAATCAATCGTCGTAACTGTTGGGGGAGATGTAGTTCGTCTTCTTCCAACCGTTGACTTCATTGCTCCTGGTGCATCGTGCGATCTCTCAGGTGTTTACTTTGCAACAGCAGGACAGTTCTTCGAACACCGCATGTTCGTAGATCACAAGGTCCCTAATGCAAAGTCTCGCGTTAACTACAAGGGAGCTCTTGCGGGCGATAAGGCACATACTGTCTGGATCGGCGATGTCTTTATCCGCGCAGCTGCTGAAGGCACAGATACATACGAGCTCAATCGCAACTTGCTGCTCTCCGATGGAGCGCGCGCAGATTCAGTCCCTAACCTCGAAATCGAAACAGGCGAAATCGTTGGAGCGGGTCACGCTTCAACTACAGGTCGCTTCGATGACGAACAACTCTTCTACTTAATGTCACGCGGAATCAATATGGACGATGCACGTCGTCTTGTTGTCCGTGGCTTCTTCAACGAAATCGTCTCTGAAATTGGAATTGAAGAAGTACAAGAGCGCATCATGGCTCGTATTGACGATGAACTTGCAAAGGCAGGTAAGTAAATGTCTGACCTTGCATTCTCATCACTTCAAGCAGGCAAGCCTGTTCGCATCGAGAAGAATGGCGAATCAATCTGCGTCACACGCGTAGGCGATGAAGTATTTGCCATCAACGATATCTGCAGCCATTCAGATGCATCCCTTTCAGAAGGCGATGTCACAGATTTCAAGATTGAATGCTGGCTCCATGGAGCCGAGTTCGATCTTCGTACAGGAGAGGCGCTAACGCCTCCAGCAGTAGCCCCAGTAAAGACCTATTCAGTAACTGTCGACGGAGACTCCGTCACGGTAGAGATGTAACGGAGATAGATATGAGCACTCTAGAGATTCGCGGATTGAAAGTATCTGTCGATACCGAACAAGGTTCGATTGAAATCCTTAAGGGCGTAGACCTCACCATCAAGTCAGGTGAAACCCACGCAATCATGGGGCCAAACGGTTCAGGCAAGTCAACGCTTGCATACTCAATCGCCGGACATCCTAAGTACACAATTACAGGCGGAACAGTCACGCTCGATGGCGCAGACGTCCTTGAGATGTCAGTTGATGAGCGCGCTAAGGCGGGTCTCTTCCTAGCTATGCAATACCCAGTTGAAGTTCCTGGCGTTTCAGTCTCAAACTTCCTGCGCACAGCTGCTACAGCACTTCGCGGGGAAGCTCCAAAGCTTCGCGAGTGGGTAGGCGAAGTTAAGAGCGCAATGGAATCCCTGAAGATGGATGCATCGTTCGCACAACGTAATGTCAACGAAGGATTCTCAGGCGGCGAGAAGAAGCGCCACGAGATTATGCAGCTCGAGCTCCTCAAGCCAAAGTTTGCAATCCTAGATGAAACAGATTCAGGTCTCGATGTCGATGCGCTACGTATCGTCTCCGAAGGTGTTGTCCGCGCAAAGGCTGCCAATAACCACGGAATCCTTTTGATCACTCACTACACACGCATCTTGCGTTACATCAAGCCTGACTTCGTACACGTTTTTGCTAATGGCCGTATCGTCGAAGAAGGCGGACCAGAGCTTGCAGATAAGCTCGAAGCCAATGGTTATGCGGAGTACGTCACCGCTTAACTATGACATTTGACGCTCACGTTATCGCTAAGGATTTTCCGATCTTGGGTCGGACAATCCGCGATGGCAAGCGCCTGGTTTATTTGGATTCTGGAGCGACTAGCCAGAAACCAAATGTAGTTATCGATGCTGAATCCAATTTCTATCGCCTTCACAACGCTGCAGTACACCGCGGTGCCCATCAATTAGCCGAAGAGGCAACTGATGCATATGAAGGTGCGCGCAATATCGTGGCCGACTTCCTCAAGGCCCATGTGGACGAAGTTGTATTCACTAAGAGCGCTACCGAATCGCTTAACTTAGTTTCATACGCAATGGGTAACGCAGCTCCTGGAACTCGCTTCCACCTCAAGGCTGGGGATTCGATTGTAATCACCGAGATGGAACACCACGCCAACCTCATACCTTGGCAACAGTTAGCTGCGCGCACAGGCGCACTGTTGAAGTGGTTCTCAGTGACCGAAGAAGGACGACTCGATCTTTCAAATATCGATTCATTGATTGATTCAACGACGAAGGTTGTGGCACTGACTCATCAATCAAACGTTCTTGGAACTATCAACCCACTCGATGCAATCACGCGCCGTGCACATGAAGTTGGTGCTGTAGTCGTTCTTGACGCCTGTCAGTCGGTACCGCATATGCCGGTCGATGTGAAAGCACTTGAGATTGATTTCTTGGCATTCTCAGGACATAAGGCAGTAGGACCAACTGGAATTGGAATCTTCTGGGGCCGTGCAGAACTGCTCGCAGATCTTCCGCCATTTCTTACTGGCGGCTCCATGATTGAAAACGTCACCATGGAATCAGCTACCTGGGCACAAGCGCCTAAGAAGTTTGAAGCCGGCGTTCCCAATATGGCTCAAGCTGTTGGATTAGGTGCTGCACTCGATTACTTAACCAAAATTGGCATGGATAACATTCACCGCCACGAGGTAGAACTCACTTCATATCTTCTCAATGGACTTTCAGATATTAAAGACTTGCGCATCATTGGACCAAAGACAACAGATCTTCGTGGGGGAGCCGTCTCATTCACTCTCGGAGATATTCACCCACACGATTTGGGACAGTATCTCGATAGCCAAGGAATTGCTGTTCGTACAGGTCACCACTGCGCATGGCCGCTTACTCGCAAACTTGGAGTACCGGCAACTACACGAGCATCTGTCTATCTCTACAACACAACCGATGACCTTGATGCACTCGTTGAGGGCATTCAAGGCGCACAGAAATACTTTGGTCGATAATGCAATTAGATAATCTCTATCAAGAAGTAATTCTTGACCACTACAAGAATCCACAGAACAAGAAGCTCAATTCAGTTTTCGATGCTCAGGTACACCACATTAATCCAAGTTGCGGTGATGAAATAACTCTCAATGTGACGCTCGATGGCCAAATCGTGAAGAGTGTTTCTTGGGATGGCGTCGGTTGCTCTATTTCTCAGGCAAGTGTTTCCATCTTGACCGATCTCTTGATTGGTAAAGACCTCACCCAAGCTCAAGTGATTGCAGATTCATTTATGCATTTGATGCAGAGCAAGGGCACTGAAAAGGGAGATGAAAACCTTCTTGAGGATGCCGTCGCTCTAGCTGGCGTTTCTCAATACCCGGCACGTATTAAGTGCGCCCTCCTTGGGTGGATGGCCTTTAAAGATGCGAGCGTTCAGGCGCTGGCTAAGCAGAATTAACCAGCAGCTAAAAAAGAAAGTAGGATGGTCACATGGTTGCAAAGATTGAAGATATCAACGAGGCGATGAAAGATGTTGTCGACCCAGAACTTGGTATCAACGTTGTCGACCTTGGTCTCATCTACGACATGATGGTCGACGATAACAATATCGCGGTACTCAATATGACCCTTACTTCTGCTGCTTGCCCGCTTCAAGATGTGATTGAAGATCAAACTCGTCAGGCGCTTGCTCCATTTACCGACGATGTAAAAATCAACTGGGTATGGATGCCACCTTGGGGTCCTGACAAGATTTCTGACGATGGGCGCGAACAACTACGCGCTCTCGGCTTCACTGTCTGATCCGCATAAACTTTTCTTATGTCACAACATGCAGTCTGGATGACCTTTCGGTCGATGACTGCAGATCCGTCGGTTAAATCTCAGAAACTCAAACCAGGGACAATCAAAAGAATCATTTCTTATGGTCGCCCCTATAAATCTCAGATCACCATCTTTCTCATAACAGTTGTCATCGAGGCACTCTTGGTTGTCTCATCACCTCTCTTACTGCGCGAGCTCATTGATAAAGGTGTTATCCCAAAGGATGCAGGGTTAGTAACAAAGCTCGCTCTCGCGGTTGGTCTTCTTGCAGTTGTCGATGCTTTCTTCAATATTTTCGGTCGATGGTATTCGGCTCGAATTGGCGAAGGGCTTATCTACGATCTTCGATCTCAGGTATTTGCCCATATTCAGCGCCAGTCCATCGCATTCTTCACTCGCACGCAGACCGGCGCACTCATCTCGCGTATCAACTCTGATGTCATGGGCGCGCAGCAAGCCTTCACCGGAACACTCTCTGGCGTTGTAAGCAATGTGGTCTCATTGGTACTTGTCGTTACCACGATGTTGATTCTCTCTTGGCAAATCACGGTGGTTTCACTCTTGCTCTTGCCTGTCTTCCTGCTTCCAACAAAGTGGGTTGGAAAACGAATTCAGGCTTTGACTCGCGATGCCTTCAATCTCAATGCCACGATGTCGAGCACTATGACAGAGCGTTTCAATGTCTCTGGTGCGCTCCTGGTCAACCTTTACGGAAAACCAGCGAAGGAAGAGAACTTCTTCCGTACGCGAGCACGAAAGGTTGCCGACATCGGAATCCAGACTGCGATGCTCAACCGAGTCTTCTTTGTTGGAATCACCAGCGTTGCCGCTGTTGCCACTGCCTTTGCCTATGGCATAGGTGGCCACCTCGCCATCAGCGGATCAATCTCCGTCGGAACTTTGCTTGCGATTACCGCTCTATTGGCTCGTCTATATGGGCCGCTTACTGCGCTCTCAAATGTTCGCATCGATGTAATGACAGCACTTGTCTCATTTGAACGAGTATTTGAAGTCCTAGATCTTCATCCAATGATTGTCGATAAGCCAAACGCAGTTGAACTTAAGAAGAGGAATTTGCAGATTGACTTTGAAGATGTTGTCTTCACCTACCCAAGAGCTGAAGAGATTTCATTGGCCTCTCTTGAATCTGCGGCTAAACCAGAGACCATCGATAGCGGCGAAGTCCTCAAAGGAATCTCATTCACAGCTCCTGCCGGTTCTTTGACAGCGATTGTTGGCCCATCAGGTGCTGGTAAAACAACGATGAGCGCCCTACTTCCACGTTTATACGATGTAACGCGAGGCGCAATCAAGATTGATGGCCAAGATATCCGTGCCTTCACTGTCCAATCTCTTCGAGATTCCATCGGCGTAGTGATGCAAGATGCTCACTTATTCCACGAGACCATTGCCGAAAACCTTCGTTACGCAAAAGAAGATGCAACTGAAGCTGAAATGATTGAAGCGTGTAAGGCCGCACAAATCTGGGAACTAGTTTCATCCCTACCAAATGGCTTCGACACTATGGTGGGCGAACGAGGACATCGTCTTTCCGGGGGAGAGAAGCAACGTTTAGCTATTGCGCGTCTTCTTCTTAAGGCTCCTGCGATAGTAATTCTCGATGAAGCAACAGCCCATCTCGATTCTGAGAATGAATCGCTTGTACAAGCTGCGCTTAAAGAAGCACTCAAAGGTCGCACATCAATTGTTATTGCGCACAGACTTAGCACTGTAATGGAAGCAGATCAGATTCTTGTTCTCGAGAAGGGGCTGATTGTCGAACGGGGCAAGCACGAAGAGTTGATAACAACTAGCGGTCTATACTCAGAGCTCTTTAACCGACAGGACCTCACGGCGAATTAAGTAGCGGCCATACACAACAAGACCGCCGAAGAAGATCCATTGCAGCGCATAAGCCATGTGAGGCCCATCTGAAAGTTCAGGTAGTTGCGCGGGTACGGCAGGAGTAAGTGAGGGAACAGATCCTTCGAGTAGATCTATATAGAAATTCTCAGATGTTGAATTTGATTGTGCATTCGCCTTCGATATCAAACCGTCGCTCTTATCTGCAGGAAGTGCGAAGAAGGATCCACGAGGCAGCGAAGAGTCAAGACGTAGACGACCTACGACACTGATTCGATCTGTTGGGAGCTCTGGAAGCTTGGGGGCAGTGAGGGCATTTATTCCGGCTTTAACCCAACCGCAATCGACCCAGAAACTCTTTCCATCGTCTGAAGTAAAACGCGTCAGCAACTCAAAGCCGTACACACCTTCGAAATATCTATTGCGCAGCAAAATTTGGTTCTTCACATCAAATGTGCCCGAGACTGATACGGGTTTCCACTCATGTTTGGCTGGCTCAGACTGAACTTGCTTCAGGGGTATAGGTGGAAGCGAAGAGTTTGTTTCAATAATCGAGTTTCTAGAGTGGCGATCTAATCCTCTATGAAATTGCCACTGGGAGGCCCATAAACAAGCGGCGATTAATAGAAGTGCTACAAAGGATTTGAGAAGCGAAAACTTCTCTTTCTTCTGGGACTTACTCAATTCCTCGCGGCCTCTTCTTCAAGATGGCTGCTCCTGGAAGTACGGTCTCTCGGCCAGCATTTGCAACAACTACAGCAATGTATGGAAGTACGACAGCGCCGAGAAGAGCGATCCATCGATATGGGCTTGGAAGAACGACGGTGAGAATGAAGCAGGCTGTACGTAACATCATTGAAAAGAAATAGCGACGTTGTCTCGCAGACTGGTCAGTAGTTAAGCCTTTAGGCGCACTCGTGATGTCGTAAACGTCATCTTCTTTAGCCATAGCGCAACAGTAGGGTAGTTTTCTCTCATGAGCGACTCGACATCAATCGCACTTGTAACGGGCGGAAATCGCGGAATCGGTTTAGCAATTGCAACAGCCCTCAAGGCTGCGGGTCACCGAGTTGTCATTACATACCGAAGCGGAACTCCACCAACTGGGTTTGATGCAGTTCAGATGGATGTCACAGATTCCGCAAGCGTGGATGCAGGTTTTGCAAAGATTGAAGCCGAGATCGGCCAACCAGAAATCATCGTTGCAAATGCGGGAATCACAAAAGACACTCTTGTGATGAGAATGAGCGATGAAGATTTCGAGAGCGTCATTAACGCAAACCTGACAGGAGCATTTCGGGTTTCTAAGCGAGCTACAAAGGGCTTGCTCAAATTGAAGCGCGGGCGTCTGATCTTTATTGGTTCAGTAGTTGGGGGAGTAGGTGCTGCTGGCCAGGTTAATTACTCAGCATCCAAATCAGGTCTCGTTGGAATGGCGCGATCATTTGCTCGTGAACTCGGAAGTCGCGGCATCACAGCAAATGTGATTGCCCCAGGATTTGTAGAGACTGATATGACTGCCGAACTAGATGAAAAACGTCGTTCGGATATTGCAGCTCAAGTTCCACTAGGTCGTTTCTGCTCTGCTGAAGAGATTGCAGATGTAGTTGCATTTATCGCATCCCCTCAAGCAAGTTACATCACCGGTGCCATCATTCCTGTCGATGGCGGATTAGGAATGGGTCACTAAATATGGGCATCCTCCAAGGAAAAAATATCCTCGTTACTGGTGTTCTCACCGACGGATCTATCGCTTTCCATATTGCCAAGATTGCTCAAGAAGAAGGCGCCAACGTTGTGCTTACTGGCTTCGGCCGCGCGCTAAGCCTCACAACTCGCATTGCAGGCCGCTTGCCACAACCTGCGCCAATCATTGAACTCGATGTCACTAATCAAGAACACCTTGATGGCTTGGCAGAAGAAGTGCGAAAGCATGTTCCGCATCTCGATGGCGTTGTGCATTCGATTGGTTTTGCTCCTGAAGCAGCCCTTGGTGGCAACTTCCTCAATACTGCTTGGGAAGATGTCGCAACTGCAGTTCATATCTCTGCCTACTCGCTTAAATCTCTGACAATGGCATGTCGTCCAGCATTTAAGGATGGCGCCTCTGTTGTGGGTCTCGATTTTGATGCACAAGTCGCATGGCCGAAATACGACTGGATGGGTGTTGCAAAGGCAGCACTTGAATCAACTTCACGTTATTTGGCACGCGATCTCGGTGGCGAAAATGTTCGCATCAACTTGGTTGCTGCAGGCCCAATCCGAACCATGGCTGCAAAGTCGATCCCGGGCTTCGATGAATTTGAAAAGGTTTGGAACGATCGCAGCCCTCTCGAATGGGATGTCACAGATCCAGTTCCAGCAGCTAAAGCTGCGGTTGCCTTACTGAGCGATTGGTTCCCCAAGACCACAGCCGAGATCATCCATGTCGATGGCGGTCTACACGGCATGGGCGCTTAAAGGCCCATCCACGCTCGGATTTTTCATTCCTAGCCTCCTTCAGGTAACCTTCACCTCAGACCAGTAGCCCAGCTACTGCAAGAGGAGCTCACCGCTCCCACCTCTACTGCTTAGGCGGATTGGTTCGTCGGTAAGTAATTCGGTCCTTGCGGACCAATTGCTTCCTATGTGCGGTGCGCAATTTCATGCAGCGACTTGGATACTCAAGAACAAACATAGGAGCAGAAATCACAACAGAACCGCGCATCAATGACCGTATCCGCACACCCCAAATTCGTCTCATCAATTACACCGGTGAACAAGTTGGAGTTGTAGATATCGAAGCAGCGCTAGCTATGGCAGATGAAATCGGACTCGATCTCGTAGAGATTGCACCCGAAGCTAATCCACCAGTGTGCAAAATCATGGACTTCGGAAAGTACAAGTACCAGGAAGCACAGAAGGCTCGCGAAGCACGTCAGAACCAGACCCACATCGTGGTGAAGGAAGTGCGCATGACGCCAAAGATCGAAAATCACGACTACGAGACAAAGCGCTCAGCAGTCGAGAAGTTCCTCAAGGGTGGCGACAAGGTGAAGATCACGATGAAGTTCCGTGGCCGTGAACAAACACGTCCAGAGCTTGGATTCAAACTCTTGCAGCGTCTTGCAGAAGATGTAAAAGAGATTGCATTCGTGGAGTTCGCTCCTAAGCAAGAAGGTCGACAGATGACGATGGTCCTAGGACCGACGAAGAAGAAGACCGAAGCGGTAGCTGAACAGAAAGCGGCGCGAGCTGCCAAGGAAAAGGCTGCTGAAGAAGCAGCTGCACAATAGTTTTAAGCAGTACCGAGTTTTTAACAACGACGAAGTAACAGGAGAAGATAAATGCCAAAGATGAAAACCCACAGTGGTGCGAAGAAGACCTTCCGCGTCACAGGTTCAGGAAAGATCATGCACGAGCGTGCAGGCAAGCGCCACCTTTTGGAGCACAAGTCATCACGCGTTACTCGTCGTTTGAGCCAAGAGTCATCAGCAAAAGCAACAGTCACAATGACAGCCAAGCGCATGCTTGGTTTGAAGTAAGGGAGTCGACCAATGAGAGTAAAGCGCGGAGTACACGCAGCAAAGAAGCGTCGCACAACCCTCGAGCGCGCAGCCGGATATCGCGGTCAGCGTTCACGTCTTTTCACAAAGGCGAAGGAGCAAGTAACGCACTCAATGGTTTATGCCTTCAATGACCGCAAGGACAAGAAGGGCGATTTCCGTCAGCTATGGATTCAGCGTATTAACGCTGCAGCTCGCGAAAACGGAATGACATACAACCGCTTCATCCAGGGCCTTAAGGCATCTGGACTTGAAGTAGATCGTCGCGTTCTTTCAGATATCGCAACAAACGATCCAGCAGCATTTAAGGTTCTCGTGGATGTTGCACGCAAGAACCTTCCTGCAGCTTAAGTAATTCATACCAATGATTGAGAGCCTTCATTCGCCGCACGTTGGGCGAGTGAAGGCTCTTATTGGTTCTAAAGGCGCAAGAGAACGTCGCGAACAAGGACTCTTTGTTGCCGAAGGTGTGCAATGCGCACGCGAAGCGTTGACCTCAAGCAGCGGTCCGCAGTTGAAAATTCTCTATGCAACCGAAAATGGTCTCTCGAAGATTTCTGAGTTAGATCTCGATTCCGTAGAAATTGTTGAAGTAAGCGATGCGGTCATGAAGGCGATGTCCGATACCGTTTCCCCACAAGGCCTAATCTCACTTTGCTACAAGCCAGAATCAGATATCGCCGAACTCAGCGCCACAGGATCATCTACTTTTATCTACCTGCATGAAATCCAGGATCCAGGAAATGCCGGAACAATCTTACGTACAGCAGATGCGATGGGGATTTCGGCCATCATTACTTCCCCTGATTCAGTCGATTTGTTTTCACCAAAGGTGGTGCGTTCAACTGCTGGTTCTTTATGGCACATCCCGGTCTATGAAGGCGTTGCATTCGACCGCGTCGAAAAGCAATTCCCAGGGATTCAAAAGTTTCTACTTTCTTCACATGCCCGCACTTCAATTCTTGATCTCACAATTCCAGGAGATTGCATCGCAATCTTTGGAAATGAAGCCAGGGGAGTAAGCGCTGCCGATCTCGGTGCGGGTGTCACTGAAGTAACTATTCCAATGGCCGGACGTGCTGAAAGCCTGAATTTATCTGCAGCCGCTTCCATCGTAATGTTCACCCTTTCTTCAAAGGTCGCAGGTTAGAATTACCCCCATGAATCCGGCAGAAATTGCATCGTGGATAACCGATGCCCAGAAGGCTTTTGCTGCCGCATCTGATCTCGACGCTCTCAAAGTTGTTCGTCTTGCACATACAGGCGACAAGGCCCCGGTCTCTTTGGCTAGCCGCGCACTCGGCTCATTGTCACCTGAAGAAAAGGCATCCGCTGGAAAGCTCATAGGAGATGCCAAGAGTGAAATCGCAAAGGCGCTTGCATCAGCAACAGAAAGGCTTGAAGCAGAGCGCGATGCCAAGGTTCTTCTTGAAGAAGTCGTTGACATTACATTGCCAGTTCAACGCACGCATCGCGGGGGACTCCATCCCATTTCAATCATTAAGAACGAAGTCTCAGATTTCTTTATCGAACAAGGATTCTCAGTAGAAGAAGGCCCTGAACTTGAATCAGGATGGCTCAACTTCGATGCCCTCAATATTCCGGCCGATCACCCAGCTCGAACCATGCAAGATACATTCTTCATCGAGCCTATCGATTCCGGTGTAGTTCTTCGTACACAAACTTCACCAGTTCAGATTCGCTCAATGCTTACTCAAGAACCTCCGATTTACATGATCTGTCCTGGTCGCACATTTCGCGCCGACGAACTCGATGCAACTCATAGCCCCGTCTTTCACCAAGTTGAAGGTCTTGTCATTGATAAGGGCATCACGATGGCCCATCTCAAAGGAACTCTCGATAACTTTGCTCAGCACATGTTTGGTCCTGAAGTTGTTACGCGACTTCGTCCTTCGTTCTTCCCATTTACCGAACCGAGCGCTGAAGTAGATATCTTCTTCAACGGACGATGGATCGAATGGGGCGGTTGCGGAATGGTCAATCCAAAGGTTCTTGCAACCTGTGGAATCGATACAGAGGTGTACACAGGATTCGCATTCGGCA
>Ga0222713_10003719_pt1 | contig 15638 bp, 14 predicted proteins | sample C33_649DmetaG_FD_165061 | JGI IMG/M metagenome (GOLD analysis project Ga0222713, IMG submission 165061) | Estuarine water microbial communities from San Francisco Bay, California, United States - C33_649D | ecosystem: Environmental > Aquatic > Marine > Unclassified | place: USA: California...
TACGCAAAATTACAACAAACTAAATTCCTCTTCGTAATTTTGCGAGACCGAGTGGTAATGTGTCTAACATGATCACTCATCGTTCCATATTTTCCATCGCCGTTCCGGTGATGATTTCCAACATGTCTACCCCATTGATTGGCGTGGTAGACACTGCAATCATGGGTCGTATTCCTGAGCCAAGCCTCATTGGTTCCGTGGCGCTCTCGTCACTAATCTTTACGTTTGTATTTTGGGCGTTTGGTTTCTTACGCATGGGAACCACTGGCTTAACCGCCCAAGCGGTTGGAGCAAAAGATGATGGGGAAATTAGTGCAACGTTGACACGAGCTCTCCTTTTAGCGCTCAGCATTGGTGTTGTATTGATAATCCTTCAAATTCCGATTCGGTCGGCTGCCTTTGCAATAAGCGATGCAAGCCCCCAAGTCGAGACTCTCGCGATGAGTTACTTTAACATCCGAATATGGTCTGCTCCAGCTGCCCTTCTAAACTACGCACTACTGGGTTGGCTAATCGCAATTGGCAAACCAAAAGCTGCGCTAGCGCAACAGCTCGCTCTCAATATATCGAACATGGTTCTTGATGCTTTCTTCGTACTGTACTTGGGCATGGGCGTTGAAGGAGTAGCACTCGGAACATTGATTGCAGAATATCTAGCGGCAATACTTGGGCTCATCATTGCTTGGAAGATGACTCCGTTCTTCTTGGTGGGATCATCCGCATCTGTTTTCCAAAGAAAATCGATCGTGAGAATGTTAACGATCAATTCTGACATCATGATTCGCTCACTTGCTCTTACTTTTGTATTCGGCTGGTTCACCTTCCAAGGAGCAAAATACGGAGACATAACGTTAGCTGCCAATGCGGTTCTTATCCATTTCCTCGCCGTATCAGCATATTTTCTAGATGGCTTTGCCTTTGCCACAGAAAAACTAGTGGGTGAATCGATTGGCGCTAAACAAAGACAACTATTTAGACAAGCAATCAAGTTAACTTCCTTTTGGGCAGCTATGTTTGCGCTCGCGATTTCAATTCTTTTGTTCGCAGTCGGCAATCACGTTATTCATCTTTTGACGGTCGACCCTGATGTGCGATCAGTAGCAGAGGAGTTTTTAATTTTGGGCGCAATCACACCCATCATTGGGGTATGGTGTTTTCAACTCGATGGGATTTTCATTGGCGCCACTTTTTCTCGAGAAATGCGAAACAGTATGTTGCTCTCCACTGCTTTGTTCTTACTGCTTTGGATTTTCTTAAGTCGTTACGGAAACGTAGGATTATGGCTTGCCTTCATATCCCACTTTATTCTTCGAGCGATTACGCTTTTAGCGTATCTACCACGCATCAAAAGGTCTTTGAAAACGGTTAGCTAGACATCTACGTTTGTTTTCTCGCCCCGCATCTTCGCGATGATCGTTGCACATACCGCGTCACCCCAAATATTGACGCTAGTGCGGCACATATCTAGCACTCGGTCGAAAACCAACAACACGCCGATCGCCTCGACCGGAAGACCCACTGCTCCAAGAATAATCGCAATCGCAACCAACGATGCCGACGGAACCCCCGCCACTCCAATCGACGTGAGAAGTGCAACCACTACAATCGTGAATTGAATCCCGAGACTTAGGTCCAGTCCATACGCTTGCGCGATGAACATCGCAGCTGCGCACTCATAGAGTGCAGTGCCATTCATGTTGACCGTCGCGCCAAGCGGTAACACAAAACTGGAAATACTGTTTGACACACCAACATTATTTTCTAAACTTCGCATCGTTACCGGAAGGGTTGCTGACGAGGATGCCGTGGAAAAGGCTGTGAGCATCGCTGGAGACACTGCCTTAATCGTTGCGTAAGGTTTAACTTTTCCTACATAGCGAAGCAGCAATGGCAGTATTACCAATGCGTGTACACAGAGTGCTGCAAAAACAGTTAAGGAAAATATAGCCAGGGGTTTTGCCGCTGCGAACCCCGTCTTTGCTATAACTCCAGCTACAAGCCCAAAAACGCCAATCGGCGCAAACTTCATAATCCATTCCGTCATACTCATCATGACTTGGAATGTTGCCTCCCAGAAACGAGAGAAAGAATCACGTAAGTTATCAGGCAACTTAGTGATAAAAAATCCAAACAGCAGTGCAAAGAAAATCAACCCAAGCATCTGTCCCTCGGCCGCTGCTTTAATAATATTCGGGGGCACCATACGAATAAAAATTTCCGCGACATCTCCAGCACCTTTTGTTTCAATCGATGCGCCAATTGCTGGGCCATCATCATCGTCTATGGCAAGCAGTTCCCCGACTGGACGGCCATCGAACGTTCCAGGAGAGACTAAATTGATAAGTGCGAGACCAATGAGGATTGCCAATAACGTCGTGGTTGCGTAAAAAACTAACGTTCGAATCCCAATCGCGCCAAGATTTCCCGACGAACCGATTCCTTGCATACCTACTACAATTGAAGAAGCGATCAACGGAACGATGATCATCTTTAAGGCATTTAAAAAAAGTGTTCCGATGTATTCAAAAATAGAAAGATAAGTAACACCAAAGATTGCGGCCTCGTTACCCCCAAATGAAAATTGTTTGACGACAGAACCTGCAACCGCTGCAAGTGCGATTGCTATGAGAATCTGCCAATGCAAAGGTAACTTCCGCATACTTTTCTCCGATCTAATCAATCTTACGTAACCTTAACCCGAGTTTCAGGATTCACAAAATACGGGGCCTCTACTTAATCATCGATCGACTTTAAGAAATCCTCTATGAGCGTTCCCTCAGCTCGGATTACATGCTCGGTCGCTGGGAATGTTCCGCTCTGAACATCGCGGATGAAATCCTTAAACCCCCCAACCCGTTCTTTGTGGAGCTGCTCTTTTAATTCGTAAATTTTCCGGTATTGCTTTGAGTGTCTTGGATAGGGCGGTCGATTATTTCCCAGAATGTCCTCTGCAAACAAAAACTGGATGTCTCCTCCTTTTCCGCCCCCAATCGAAGAAGTAAGCAGCGTCGTTCGCTTACTGATTTCTATCAAAAGCTCCTCTGGTATCACCTCTACTTCTACCGCATACGCTCCGGCATCTTCTAAAATTTTGATTTCTTCATATACCCATCGCGCTTCTTCGAGCGTTTTACCCACCGCTCGTAGTCCCCCGGTCCAAGTGCTTTTTCTCGGCACCAAACCCGCATGGCCTTGCACGGGCACTCCTGCCTCTGCAGCCACACTTATAAAACGTGGGGACCACTGACACATGATTGCATCTGCACCAAGCTCCATTGCGGTGTAAGCCAAACGAACCGCTTCGGTTTCACTGGCCGCAGCCACGAGAGGAACAGAGAAAGCCATGAAGGTCTTCGGTGCGGCATCGCGAATTGCTTTTGCCAAATGCGGCTGCTTTGGATCGAAACGAACTTTCATCGTATCAATTCCTGCTTCCTCGGCGGCCGCAGCCTCTTCTGGGGAGAATGGGAGCGTTTCACATAACACTCGCTTACCCTTCGCGTCTCTTAAATCTTTCACCGTGTAATTCCGAACGCCGTAAGCGCCCCCCAAGGTCATAATGCGTTTCAATCCTTCTTTGGTTGCCTCCCGCGAAGGAATTCCGCCATCTCCAGTTGCATGACTTGCCATCGATATTTCTCCTATCCGTCTTTTTTAATTACAAAAGGGGCACGCCCCTTAGATTCCCGTAAACGATTTATCGGTACGAGAATCGTCGGTGTCTGTAGCAGTTTAGCAATGAGTCTTTTTTTACCAGGCAGATTCGTGAGGACCAGCCCAATTAATATAGCGAGTAACCCCGGGCCCGGTAAAAACAACATCAAAATCCCAAGCACCAAAAGGAGTACCCCAACAATATTTTTTAGCGCAAAGACGAGAAGTTGTTTAATCGATCTTCGGGTAACTAGACTAGCGCTGTCATTTACCAAAAAATAATCTACGGGCAGACGAACCAACACCCAGGGCATCATGAGCAAGCTAGCAATAAAAGCAATGAAAGAAATCGTCGCTACCCAAACGACGATTTCCTGATTGTTCGCTAGCCAATTCATGATTAGATCCAACTTCATAACAACTCTGCCAGTAAAAAACGTACGTTATTTTCTGCTAACACTTAATAGATAAGAAAGGGGTCTCTTTCAGCTTTCCACTCCATCTCATCGATTGCCACTTGCTCGTACAAGTCTGCTAAAGACGATTCTCCATCATCAACCCAATCGCGTAGCAATGGGCTACCGTTAATTAGGTCAATCGCTAATCGGTCATGCTCGTACTCATAGGCAAACGAGCGCCACAAATCAAATGAAGGAGATAACGTTTTTATCGCTTTAAAGGCTACCGCCATTAAGCGCCAGGGATTGAAATGGTCAGGGTTATAGAACGCGTCATTATCGACATGAATTTGGATCCCTTCGCAGAGTTCACCCGCGTGTTTATTAAATGTCGGTTCAAACCAGCATTGACGCAAATGACAACCCGCCGAGATGTTGGGATCAATTGCCAACATTTTTTCAACAAGTTTTTTTGCCTCTATTCCTGGGGCGCCAAATAATTCCAAGGGTCGCGTAGTCCCCCTGCCCTCCGATAAGGTAGTTCCCTCAAGCATGACGGTTCCGGGGTAACACCGCGCCATTGATAAATTCGGCGCATTCGGACTCGGGTTTATCCAAGCGCGCTCAAGCGATGGCCACCCAAACCCTGGAGCCGCTTGCGGATCCCAATCACGCATTTCGATAATTTTTAAATCAACGTCAATCTTATTTTTATCTACAAACCAACGCGCCAACTCTCCCATGGTCATTCCGTGACGCATCGGTATTGGACCGGCGCCTACAAAACTTTCCCAACCCGATCGCAATTTATATCCCTCTATCCGTCTCCCAATTGGATTGGGGCGATCTAAAACCCAAACGCTTTTTTGCTGTGCGGATGCAGCCTCAAGGACATAGAGAAGTGTTGTAATAAACGTGTAAATTCGGCAACCCAAATCTTGCAGATCAACAAGAATGACATCGAAGTCTTGAAACATCTCATCAGTAGGACGTCGCACCTCCCCGTATAAACTATGGATCGGTATTTGATGGGTCGGATCCACAAAATTGTCGGACTCCACCATATTGTCTTGTTTGTCGCCACGCAATCCATGCTGGGGGCCAAACGCCGAGACGAGCGAAATCCCAGGAATATTAGCTAAGACATCAATGGAGTGGGCGAGTCTTGCGTTAACCGACGCGGGGTGTGCCAAAAGCGAAACCCTTTTACCTCTGAGAGCTTTTTGAAGCTCGACTTCCTCCTCTAATCTTTCAATTCCAAATTTCAACTCAGCTCCCCGGTGCTTGCTCTTTAAAAAAATCTACGTAACTCGTAAATCCGTCTCTATGATGGAAATCAGGATTTCCCCTGGGGAATCGTAACCCGTAATAGCAAAAATTCCCATCTCGTTTTTGAATCACCGCGGTCGGGGAAAAGCTTAGTGACTCCACCGGTCCAAGTACATCTATTACGGGATGAAAGTCGAGATGAGTACTCACGCTTAATTGCTCAGTAGATTGCATCGCAGTCGATACATGTAGTGATATTCCATTAAGGACAGACATGCCCGCACGGTAATTTGAAAAACAATATGCGGCCCAACTCTCTGATGGAGATAGATTGAGCTCGATATATTTGCCGTCTCTTGCCAAAATAAAAAACTCGAAGCAAGTCTCCTTCCAAAGCCCATCTCTACGCATCGCCGCACCAGTGGGCGGATAGAGAACTTGAGTCGTCTCACTTTGCACCGTAAAAGTTATTCCTAGTTGAATGTCCCTCTTCCAAACTCCTTCAAAAACAATATCGATATTCTCTGTCTGAGAGTTGCCCGGGTGCGGTAGTAGTTTGTACGATACACTCATGAGAGCCATTACGAATAAAACACTTTGGTATCAGAGTACATGAAAAGACCGCCTCCGAAAAAATCCCTCGTCAAGAGAGAAATGTTGGAAAGCGATGGCGTTCGTAAGGCAATTGAGGCTGCAGGAGAAAACATCAAACTCTTGAGCCGGGAAGAACTTTCTCAATCACTACACAGGACGATCGAACAGGCGCCAAACAAAAAATCAATTTGGGTTTTCGGGTATGGGTCATTAATTTGGAATCCAATGTTGAATTTCACAAAAAAAGCTTTGGTTACGATTCATGGATATCACCGCGGTTTTTACTTGTGGTCACGAATCAATCGGGGGAACCCCGAAGTTCCTGGTCTAGTGCTCGCGCTGGATCGTGGAGGATCGTGCCGAGGCATGGCATATAAACTTCCAACAAAAACATTCCGAGAGGAACTTGAGATCCTTTGGAGACGCGAGATGCTTGGTCGCGCCTATTCGCCTCGATGGGTCAACATCCAAATCGATGGGGTATCGCAACATGCTCTCACGTTTGTGATCGATAGAGCTTCTGAGGCTTACACGGGAAAGCTTAAGGATAAAGCGATTATCAAAATTATAAAAACCGCAAAAGGACACTACGGCTCCAGCCTAGATTATTTGTACCAAACTGCGGAGAGCTTTCGTGAAAATAATATTACTGATCGAAAAATCTTTAAGCTCGAAGCACAATTGAAAAAATCTTAGCACATCGAAAGTCGGGCTCTATGCTGCGAGACGATTCGAGCGTGCACGAAGCATTAACCAGCCGATGATTAAAATCGTCACAAGATTCCATGAAACCCCATTCACGAATGCCGCGACATATGATCCAGTAATGTCAAAGATATAACCCGACAACCATCCACCCATCGCCATTCCAATTAGCGAGGAAAACATCACCAAGCCCACACGTAAACCCGCTTGTGCTTCTGGGAAATACTCCCTTACAACCAGTGCGTACGCGGGGACGATACCGCCTTGGAATAGACCAAACAAAATTGAAATTACATATAGCGAAGTGATTTGATCACTTAACAAAAATAAGGATAGTGCGAACGCCTGTAAAACATTTCCGATAATCAGCGTTTTTAATCCACCCCACCGATCGGACAGCCACCCAAATGTCATTCGGCTCGCCACACCACAAGCGAGCAGTATTGAAAGCAACTCAGCACCCTTCGCCGGGCCGTAACCAAGATCACTACAAAACGCGACCATATGAACTTGCGGCATAGCCATTGCGATACAACACCCAAAGGCTGCGAAAATAAGTAATCCCTGAAAAAGATTGCGATTACAGTCAATGGTCTTCAGCCGCATAGGAACCACTCCGTCAGTTCCGACTTCGGTCGGCTTCGGTTTGGCTCGGAGCGCAGTAGCCAAAGGAACCATCAGTAAGACTACCAACACCCCGATGATTGTGTGACTCGTTCTCCATCCGTAATCAACAACTAATCGATCCAGCACCAGCGGCCAAAATGCGCCGGCCAAATACTGCCCACTGGCGATAATCCCTACAGCGGCACCACGCCGTACTACGAACCACTTTGAGACGTGAGCTATCACTGGTGCAAAAGTCGTCGACGTGCCAAGTCCAATGAGTAAAGCATGAATGAGACTTAGGACATAGATATTGCGAGATAACGCTGCTAATACATAGCCGATACTCACTAAGACAATTCCGACAATGACCGCCTTGTAAATTCCCCGCTTATCTGAAAATGCACCAAATAGAATTCCTCCTAAACCGTAACCGATCATCGTTAGGGTGTAGGGCAAAGAAGCATCTGCACGACTAATACCAAAGTCCGCCTGGAATGTTGGCAAGAACACGACAACCGACCACATCCCGACCCCAGCGACGATGCAAAAAACGAGAACAATAAAAAGTCGAATCCAGGCGGATCGAGAGTCGGGCTCAATGTATTGTGTAGAAAAAATATTACCCCCTAATGTGTCACTCATCACATTTGATCGATTCAATATCAAAGCAAACAAGGTACAGGAGATTAGCCTATTCTTGCCCTTCTTTTTACGTTAGAGTAAGGCCCAAATTAAAAAAATATTGTTGGAGGAAATTTTGGGAGCGATTGACATCCCAGCAGCAAGGGAGGGCACGCTGCCGTCGATTCTCGTTGATAACGCACGTCAACGTGGAGAAAAAACGGCAATTCGTGAGAAAGCACTCGGTATTTGGCAAAGCTGGACCTGGTCAGAAGCAGCTAAAGAGGTGGAGTGGCTAGCCTGTGGCCTTGCAGAGAAGGGACTTACCCGAGGTAAAAACTTAGCAATCATCGGCCAGAATCGGCCGCGCCTTTATTGGGCATTTGCTGCATCGCAATCTCTCGGTGCCGTACCAGTTCCCTTGTATCAGGATTCCATAGCGAATGAGATGGAGTATGTATTAAATGATGCAGATATCGAGTTTGCAATCGTAGAAGATCAAGAACAAGTCGATAAGTTATTAGAAATACTTCCGCGATGCAGCAAACTCAAGCATATCGTTTATTGTGATCCCAGAGGACTGCGGCATTACGAAAACAAAGAACTGATTAACTACACGGATCTCAGCGACCTTGGGCAGCAGCGAGCAAAAAATAGCCCTGATTTTTTCAAAAGTGAACTCGATCAATGTCGCCCCGATGACGTATCGGTAATTCTCTACACCTCGGGAACAACCAGTAAACCCAAAGGGGTTTGCCTGACTCACCGAGCGTTCGTGGATGTGGCGAATGGGGATATCGGGTTTGACGGCTTTAATGACCGCGGGGAAATTCTCTCCTACCTGCCAATGGCCTGGGTGGGTGATCACCTGTTTTCATATGCTCAGTCACTCGTCGCGGGCTTTACGGTGAACTGCCCGGAGTCCTCTGACACGGTGATGATTGACCTTCGGGAAATCGGTCCGACCTATTACTTCGCGCCACCGAGCGTATTTGAAAACCTGTTGACCCAAGTGACCATTCGTATGGAAGACGCTGGGAAAATAAAACAGTGGCTCTACAAAACATTTATGGGAGTTGCTAATAAGCATGGCCCCAAAATTATGGACGGCGAATCAGTAGGGTTAATCGGTCGCCTCGCGTACTTGTTGGGTAACGCTTTTGTTTACGGGCCACTACGCAATAATCTTGGTATGAACCGTATTAAAGTTGCTTACACCGGCGGGGCAGCAATTGGCCCAGATCTATACCGCTTTTATCGCTCGATTGGCATTAACCTCAAACAACTGTATGGCCAAACAGAAACGGTTGCGTACGTCTGCAAGCAGCCGAACGGACAAGCAAAGATCGATTCGGTTGGCGTACCCATGCCAGGAGTAGAAATTAAAATAGCCGATAAGGGGGAAATATTAGTTAAGAGCCCCGGCTTATTGAAGGAATACTATAAAAACGCAGAAGCAACACAAGAGGCGCTGACCTCTGACGGCTACTTCCGTACTGGGGATGCTGGATTTTTTGATGATGATGGGCACCTCAAAATCATTGACCGAGCAAAAGATGTTGGCGCGCTCAACGACAACACGATCTTCGCGCCTCAATTTTTAGAGAACAAACTAAAATTTTTCCCATTCATCAAAGAGGCGGTCTGCTTCGGCGACGGGAAAGACTCGGTGTGCGCTTTCGTTAACATTGAAATGGATGCCGTTGGAAACTGGGCCGAACGTAACGGCTTGGGCTATAGCGGTTACGTGGACCTCGCTGGTAAGGAGGAAGTTTACGATCTGATTGGTGAATGTGTAGCGAAAGTGAATGCGGATTTAGCAAAAGAAGAAAGTCTCGCCGGCTCTGCGATCAAAAGATTCTTGATTTTGCATAAGGAGTTGGACGCCGATGACGATGAACTCACGCGCACTCGGAAAGTTCGCAGGGGATTTATCTCAGAAAAATATGGTGTGCTGGTTGACGCGCTCTATGACGGATCAGACTCGTGCTACATAGAGACGCAGGTTAAATTTGAAGATGGTCGCAGTGGTGCGATCTCGGCAACGCTAAAAATTAGAAATATGGATAACGCAACAGCAAACCAAAGCCAGGGAGTGCAGTAATGGCTGGCGATCGAAGAATAGGCGAGACGATCCTCCGCTTGGATGACATCTGTTTATCGTTTGGCGGAGTAAACGCGCTATCCAATATCAGTATCGATGTGAAAGAGCATGAAATCCTAGCAATCATCGGACCGAATGGGGCAGGAAAAAGCTCGTTATTAAACGTGATTAATGGTGTTTATCATCCAAGTAGTGGGTCGGTCACTTATAAAGGACAAACTCGCAATCAAATGCGTCCGCATGATGCTGCCACACAAGGAATAGCAAGAACGTTTCAAAATATCGCTCTCTTCAAAGGTATGTCTGTTCTGAACAACATCATGACGGGCAGAACTCTAAAAATGAAGGCAGGATTCTTTTGGCAATGTCTGCATTTGGGCAAAGCAAGAAATGAAGAAATCGAGCATCGAAAAAAGGTCGAAGAGATTATCGACTTTTTACAAATTCAGTCCATTCGGAAAACGCCTGTCGGACGCCTTCCCTATGGATTACAAAAACGCGTAGAACTCGGTCGCGCATTAGCCGCGGAGCCAGAGATCCTTCTGCTTGACGAGCCGATGGCAGGAATGAATATCGAAGAAAAAGAAGACATGAGCCGGTTCATATTAGATGTGAACGATGAATTCGGGACAACGATCGTGCTCATTGAACACGACATGGGCGTTGTCATGGATTTGTCGGATCGCGTTGTGGTGCTGGATTATGGAAAAAAAATTGGTGATGGCACTCCTGATGAGGTCAGAAACAATCAGGAAGTAATTGATGCGTACCTTGGGGTTGCGCACTAGAACAACATACATAATGGAGGAATTGCGAAACTAATTCGGATACTTTTAAATTAGTTAGCAAAAAGACAAATGGGATTTTTTGTTGAAGTTTTAATTGGCGGATTAATGGCTGGGGTGCTCTACTCGTTAGTAGCCCTTGGATTTGTGCTGATCTTTAAAGCCTCGGGTGTTTTCAACTTCGCGCAAGGCGCGATGGTTTTATTTGCAGCCCTCACCTTCGTGCGACTCATCGATATTTTGAAAGATACCTTTGCACCAATAATGCTGTCGCTTCTCATTACGATCGCACTGATGGTTGTACTGGCGATGGCAGTAGAAAGATTGGTATTACGCCCGATGGTGAATCAACCTGGTATTTCGCTTTTCATGGCAACCCTTGGGATCGCTTACTTCCTCGACGGATTTGGCCAGACGCTCTGGGGTAGCGATATTTACACGCTCGACATCGGCATTCCGAAAGAGCCACTTATGTTGCTAGAGACGGTGTTTGAGGGTGGAGTACTTGTAGCGAGCGAAGACTTAATCGCAACAGTCGTAGCAGGACTTCTCGTTGTCGTTTTGGCGATCTTTTTCCAAAGAACACGAGTGGGTCGAGCGCTAAGAGCAGTGGCCGACGATCACCAAGCCGCACAATCAATTGGAATTCCACTTAATTACATTTGGGTCGTCGTTTGGACGGTAGCTGGACTTGTTGCTTTGGTCGCTGGAATTATTTGGGGATCCAAACTTGGCGTGCAATTTTCACTCTCTTTAATCGCACTCAAAGCTCTACCCGTATTAATTCTTGGCGGCTTTGAATCGGTATTGGGTGCAATTATTGGGGGACTCATCATTGGCGCTGGTGAGAAACTCTCAGAAATTTATCTTGGACCATATGTTGGTGGCGGAATTGAATATTGGTTTGCATACATGCTCGCACTTTTCTTCCTATTGTTTAGACCTCAAGGTTTGTTTGGTGAGGTTCATATCGATCGTGTGTGATTAAGTCGTAGCTATTTAAGAAAAGAAAAAGAATTATGTTTTATCGAGAGACAGGACAGTTCAAAACTTCATACCAAGCGGATCAGGCGATCTTCCCTATCCGACAAGATCGAATATTTATTTTGATTTGGTTGCTCATCGGATTTGCGGTTATTCCATTAGTCGCAAGCGAATATGCTTTTAGAGCAATTCTGATTCCGGTAACGATCATGGGCCTAGCCGCATTGGGTCTAAATATTCTCGTGGGTTACTGCGGACAGGTGTCACTCGGGACAGGGGCTTTTATGGCCGTGGGAGCTTACGCAGCTTACAACTTTATGATTCGCGTGCCCGAGCTCAATCCTTTGTTTTGTTTTGTATTAGGGGGGCTCACTGCGACTGGTGTAGGAATCTTGTTCGGTATACCAAGCTTACGAATTAAAGGATTTTATTTGGCGGTAGCAACACTTGCGCTTCAGTTCTTCACTGATTGGGCATTTAGTCGTATCGGTTGGTTTACAAACTACACTCCGTCGGGATCCATTGCCGTACAACCCGTTGAGGTGTTCGGGTTCGCGTTCAATACGCCACTGCGTAAATACTTTTTGTGTTTGACTATCTTGTCGATCTTTGCCTTAGTCGCAAAAAATATTGTGCGCGGCAGAATCGGTCGAGCTTGGATGGCCACGAGAGATATGGATGTCGCTGCTGAGATTATTGGTATTCGCCCGATGTATGCCAAACTTTCTGCATTCGCCGTAAGTTCATTTTTCATCGGAATCGCTGGGGCGCTTTGGGCCTACATCTATTTAGGTTCTTGGGAGCCGCTTGCTTTTGATATCAACGTATCCTTTAGTGTGTTGTTCATGGTCATCATCGGTGGACTGGGTTCGATTGTTGGAGGGCTCATGGGCGCTGCATTCATTACCTTACTGCCTTTGATGCTGAATCAACTTCCCAGTGCAATGGGTTTTGAAATATCCACCGCTTTGATCAAGCATTTAGAGATTATGATTTTTGGGGCGTTAATTATTTTCTTCTTAGCAGTCGAGCCACTGGGATTTGCAAGACTTTGGCAAATTGCTAAAGAAAAACTTCGACTATGGCCGTTCCCCCACTAGAGGGATGGGATTTAGCGGAATAACTAGTAGTTAAAAAGAAGCTGTATTTTTAGGAGGATAACAATGGGGTACTCAAAACTGATTAAAGGCTTATTGCTGAGTATGCTTCTCGTGATCGTCGGTTGCGGTCAAAAAGAAGAAGGTACTGGCACTGACACTTCGTCAGATAGTCAAACAAGCTCAAACACAAATAATCAAGCATATGCACCAACGCCAGATGGAAACGAGCAATTCGTTCCTGTGCTTTCTTATCGCACCGGACCCTATGCTCCAAATGGTACTGGCGTTGCAAATGGCTTCGTAGACTATCTCAAGCTCGTTGATGCAAGAGACGGCGGCGTGAATGGTGTTCGTATTTCATTTGAAGAATGTGAGACGGAATACAAAACCGACCGGGGTGTCGAGTGTTACGAGCGCCTGAAAGGTTTAGGGCCAACTGGCGCTACGGTGTTTAATCCAAATTCAACGGGAGTCACGTTCGCGTTAACAGAAAAAACCACAACTGACAAAATTCCACTGATCACGATGGGTTACGGCCGATCAGAGTCTCGGGATGGTAGCGTATTTCCTTGGAACTTCCCGATGATGGGAACGTACTGGACTGCTGCGGATGTACTCGTTCAACACGTTGGAAATCTTAGCGGCGGCCTCGATAAATTAAAGGGTAAAAAAATTGCTTTGGTATATCACGACTCACCGTTTGGAAAAGAGCCGATCCCACTTTTACAAAAACGCTCTGAGATGCATGGATTCAGTCTTACGACCATTCCAGTAACGCACCCAGGTGTTGAACAAAAAGCTGCTTGGTTACAGGTCCGTCAAGACAAACCAGATTACGTTTTCCTATGGGGTTGGGGCGTAATGAACTCGACTTCAATCAAAGAAGCTGCTGCGGTGAGATATCCACGTGAGCAGATGTTTGGTGTGTGGTGGTCTGGTGCAGAGCCTGATGTCACTCCAGCCGGTGATGATTCAATAGGTTACTCGTCTGTCACTTTGCAGCACTCTGCCGGTAGTGATAATCAAGTTCATAAAGATATTTTTAAATATGTGTATGACGCTGGCGCAGGTAGTGGCGACCGTGATCGAGTGGGAGAGGTTCTATATAACCGCGGCATGCTCAACGCAGCGATCGTTGTAGAAGTCATTCGAAACGCTCAGAGCAAGTACGGTCAAAAACCATTAACGGGCGAACAGATTCGTTGGGGTATCGAAAACTTTGAGCTCACACAAGCGCAAATCGACAAGCTCGGTTTAACTGGGATGGTTCAACCGATTAAGCTTTCATGCTCCGATCACGAAGGAACGCGTATCGCTCGAATCCATACTTGGAATGGCAAGACTTGGGAATACAGCTCCGATTGGATTGAGGCAAGTGATGCTGTGATTAAACCGATGGTCGAAACCGCAGCAAGCAACTACGCAAAAGAAAAGAACATCACTCGCGCAAGTTGCGAAAGTTAATTGAGAAAAGCCCTTTAGGATAAAAGCAGGAAAAGAGATGACAGAGCAAGCTGAAAACCGCACATTACTTTCGATTAAGAATATCGAGGTAATTTACGACCATGTCATCCTCGTTCTAAAGGGCGTTTCTCTAGAGGTCGAAGAAGGTTCGATTGTGGCACTCCTTGGTGCAAATGGCGCTGGGAAATCCACAACCCTTAAGGCAATATCCAATCTGCTAAAAGCTGAACGTGGAGATGTTACAAAGGGTTCCGTAGTCTTTGATGATGAACGGATTGATCAACTCAATCCATCCATTGTCGTCAAAAAAGGAATCGTGCAAGTCATGGAAGGCCGGCATTGCTTTGCTCACTTAACGGTTGAAGAAAATCTTCTCACCGGGGCATTCACGCGCTCGGCCTCTCGTGCAGAAATTTCAGAAAGCCTTGAAAAAGTTTATAGCTACTTCCCACGACTCAAGCAACGACGCTCGAGTCTCGCTGGATTCACGTCCGGGGGAGAGCAACAAATGACTGCGGTCGGGCGAGCACTCATGGCGAAGCCTCGGATGATTCTCCTTGACGAACCATCGATGGGTTTAGCTCCGCAGATTGTTCAAGAAATTTTTGAAATCGTTGAAGACTTAAATCAAAAAGAGAAGGTGAGCTTTCTCCTAGCTGAACAAAATACGACCGTCGCACTTCGGCATGCCAAATACGGATATATTTTAGAGAACGGCAGAGTGGTCATGGATGGCCCAGCGAAAGACCTAGCCAATAACGAAGATGTGAAAGAGTTCTATTTAGGCATCTCAACGTCTGGTCGCAAGAGTTTTAGAGACGCGAAACATTACCGCAGAAGAAAACGCTGGCTCGCTTAAGCGACTAGCAAAAATCCTATCTATCGATTGGTATTATCATGACCGACAGTAAACTTTTCTTTGACGAAAACGAAACTCGGTCCGCACAGGATCGAAACAAAGACCTTCTAATCCGATTGCGCGATCAGCTCACGCACGCAAAAGCGAATACCCCCTACTATCGCGAACATTTGAAAGACATGGATGTGGAAAGTATCGGAGATCTTAGTCAACTGGAAAAAATTGCGGTTACCCGGAAATCGGAACTTAAAACTCTTCAAAAAAATAATTTCCCTTTTGGTGGCATGACCGCCGTTCCCACTGGAGAGCTGCAACACGTATTCTTGTCCCCCGGTCCTATCTATGATCCAGAGCCAGGAACTCCAAATTATTGGAGGCTCGCTCGAGCGATGTGGGCCGCGGGAGTGCGGCCAGGAGAAATTGTTTACAACACCTTCTCCTACCACTTCACTCCGGCTGGTTTCATGGTGGATTCAGCCGCAAAAACCATCG
>Ga0222713_10003725_pt1 | contig 15625 bp, 29 predicted proteins | sample C33_649DmetaG_FD_165061 | JGI IMG/M metagenome (GOLD analysis project Ga0222713, IMG submission 165061) | Estuarine water microbial communities from San Francisco Bay, California, United States - C33_649D | ecosystem: Environmental > Aquatic > Marine > Unclassified | place: USA: California...
TTGGATAATCATACCTAAAAAATAAATTATGAAAGAGTGGATAGCAAAATATCAGAAAGCAATCGTTGGAACTGGCGCAGTAGCTGTGTTAGTGGTATGTTATTTCCAACAAAAGGAATTAAGTAAACTAAGAAGTGAACAAAAAATAGAAGTGGTAATGGGTGGTGATATTCAAAAGGCGAATACCATTGATTCCTTACAAAGTGAGTTGTTCGTTCAACAAACAATAGTTACCCGCTATGAAGTTGCATTGGAATTGTTGAAAGAGGAAGATAAAAAAGCTGCTGATAAATTTGAGTTGATTTTAACAACACAAACTGAATAATATGATTACGGTATCGGAAACGGCTGCAAAACAACTAACATCTCTTATTGAGGAAAGTGGATGTATAACTCCATATGTTAGAGTTGCAGTTAAGGGTGGTGGGTGTAGTGGTTTATCTTATGACCTTTCATTTGATACCGAACAATTGCCAACCGATACACTTGCGGAAGATAAGGGTGTAAAGATATTAGTAGATATGAAATCCTTATTATACCTCTATGGAACTGAATTAGAATTTAGTGGTGGATTAAATGGTAAAGGATTTCAGTTTGTAAACCCAAATGCATCCCGAACTTGTGGGTGCGGCGAATCATTTGCAGTATAATGACAAACGTAGTAATACGAATATTGACAATCCTAATTATGATACCAATTATGTGTATCAGTATTACTATTGCTATTATTTGGAATTGTTATTTGGGTATTAATTATATAGGAGTTCGTTTAAAAAGAAAAGGGAAAGCCGGAATAAAAGAAGTGAAAAAAACGAATGTAGTTAGATAGTCATACTTATACGGGTAAAAACCTAATAAAATGGCACTAACTAAAAAAGAACAAAAGAAAAAAAACCGAAATAGGATGGCTAAAAACACCGTTAAAGAACAACAAAAGAAGGGTGTATATAAGAAGAAATCCTAAAGGTAAGTAAGATATTCAAAACCTTGCATGCCATCCAAGAAACCACCACGAAATCGTTCTGGTGGGAGAATAGAACACCTATAACCCATTGAAACTCAAACGATTATAACTCGTTGAAAATCAATGGGTTATTTATTTGATTTATTCCAAAAAAATTCGTATATTTGTAAATACAAAATTAGTTATGAGACGTAAAATTATTTTTATTGATGTGGATGGACCTCTAGCTTGGGGTACGTGGGGTGATGGCAAAGTTTCACTTAATGAGGGTTCTCATTTGTTTACCATACCATACCCTTGGGTTGAAGAAGATTGTCAAGCACTTCAAAAAATATGCGATGAAACAAACGCATCTTTGGTAATTAGTTCGGATTGGAAAAAACATTTTAGTTTTCGCCAATTAAGACGTATCTTTCAATACTATGGAGTTACCGCACCTATTATAGATATAACTACACATCAGGACCTATGGATGAAAATGAGTAGACCGGGTGCCGAATGGGAAAGAGCAGCTGAAATTACAAAGTGGGTTAAGGATAATAAAATCAGTAATTGGATTTCAATTGATGATATGAGATTAGCACAAGAATACAAATGGATGAGACCAAGAGTTCCAATGTGGAGACACGTTCAAGTAGATGGTGATTTTGGGTATGGTGGTAGACTAAGAGATAAGATAGATGAATGTATTAATAAACTAAACCGTTAAAAATGAGTAAACGAATTGAAGTTTTAGAGAAAGAAAAACAACTTATTAAATTACTGCAAAGTGATGTGTATTTAGATGATGATACTCCAGAGGAACTAATTGAAGCTCTGAGAGAACTGCATGATAACGATGAAATTGTAAGTGAGAGGGGTAGTAGTCTTGGGGATGTCACAACCGGACAACCATATAGATTGAGTGATTCGGATGATTTTCCGTTTGGTACTTATATTCAAAACCAAACCGGAAAACTTATTACAAAACACTTTCGAATCAGCGATGATTATCAAATTAAACAGGCACCATTTATTTCGGCTGTTAAAGAAATGGGATTCAATAGAATTTATGTTCGAGAATTCTATGGGCATAATAACTATGGTGCAAGTGAAGTTTGGGAAAAGAGAAATGATGGAGTAATTACCTTAATTAATATCTCAAATGTAATTCGTAAGTGGAATGGTAGGGTTAAAAAATCATTCAAAGATAGTATTGGTGTAGATGTTCAGGTATATTCAAATGATGAATCGGAAATATACACAGAATTAGTTGAGAAGATTATCGCGATGGGTAAGAAACGAAAGCATGAAAGTAATAACATTGCTTTAGTAATCCAAACTCCAAGAGGGTATGATACAACTTCATTTGAATTGCCTGAGCAAAAATTGGATATTGAGTTAGGATATGGAAGGGGATTTAAACCTATTCACGAAAAGATTATCAACACACTTAACCAAAAAAATGGTAAGGGATTGGTACTTCTACATGGTACGCCGGGTACGGGTAAAACTCACTACTTAAAGTATATAGCAAGTAAGATTAAGGATAAGAGAGTTCTATTCATCCCGCCTTACTTAGCAGATTTCATTACATCACCTGAGATGACTCCATTCCTAATTCAGAATAGTAATTCAATTCTATTTATCGAAGATGCGGAAAGAGTTATTACCGATAGAAACAATGGTGGGGCAAATGGTGTATCTAATATCCTTAATATTACCGATGGTATCCTAAGTGATATTCTAAAGATTCAAATTGTAGCAACATTCAATATGGATAAAGCTAAGATTGATTCCGCACTATTGAGAAAGGGTAGATTAATTGCAGAGCATAAATTTGATGCTCTACCTATTGAAGATGCTAATAATCTATTGAAGCATTTGGGTAAAAAATATGAAGCAACCAAACCAATGACCTTAACTGAAATTTACAACGTAGAAGAAACTGAGTATAAATCGGAAGATAAGTATTCACCAATCGGATTCAATAATAGATATTAATATGTTTGATGTAAGTAAAATGATGATATTGGTAACGGGTACTACGATAGAACCTTGGGCACAAAATTGGAAAGAATGTGAAAGTACTTGGATTCCCGAATTGAGAAAATTGGGGTATAATGTAAAAGTTGCCATTGGTAATCCTGAGTTAGAAACCGAATGGAAAATTGATGGTGATATGATTTGGTTCAAAGCAGAAGATACCAAACGAGGATTGTATGATAAATCAATAAGGCTGCCGATTAAATGGATATTAGAAGAAACCGATTACGAATATTATTTTAGAATAGATTCAGATTCATTTGTTCATCCGATTAGATTTGATTTTATGGTACATGAAAATTTAAATAATGGTATTCCCCATTATATTGGATGCGCACACCCGGCTAATATGACTAATCCATATGCCAGTTTTAGATATATCGTATGTAAAGAAAGAACAATTGCAAGTGGATGTGGATATATGATATCAAGAGCCGCTATGAAAGTAGCATTGGATAATATGAGAATTGATGAGGATATTGATTATGAAATAGATGATTGGGTGTTGGGTAGAGCAATGTGGGAAAATGGAGTTCCACTAACACATGATAGTAGAATACTATTTGAGTCAAAGCATAAGCCATTAGCAGCTGACCCTCATAATATAGGATTACCATATATAGGAGATGCTAATTCACATTTAGCACTTCAACACTATATGAATGGGCATATGGAAGAAGCTATGGTAAGTTTAGGATATAGAAATTAAAAATATAAACAATGACAGAAGTATTGATTTTTTTAAACATAATGATATTAGAAATAGTATTAAGTATAGACAATGCAGCTGTTCTTGCGGCAATGGTAAAGGAACTACCAAAGGAACAACAAAAGAAAGCCCTAACCTATGGTATCGCAGGTGCTTATGTATTTAGAGGATTGGCATTATTATTCGCATCCGTTCTTATCAAATTGATATGGTTAAAAGTAGCAGGTGGATTGTATCTTATGTATTTAGCATATAACGCCTTATCTACAAATGTTGAGCAGGGTGGTGAGAGTAAGATGACAATTAAGATACCATTTCTATCAGCACTTTGGTCTACCATCGTAGCAATTGAGATGATGGATTTGGTATTCAGTATTGATAATGTATTTGCCGCTGTAGCATTCACACCTAACTTATGGTTGATATGTGGTGGTGTGTTTGTAGGTATCCTTGCTATGAGATTCGCTACAACAAAGTTTGTGAAAGTATTAGAAAAGAATCCTATATTGGAGAGAGTAGCATATTGGGTAATTGGTGCATTAGGATTGAAGTTAGTATCATCGTATTGGTTGCATGATTTGAATACGGAAGCGATTGATGCAGTATTCTCAATCTTAACCTTATTAGCATTTATAATACCATTAATAATAAAAAAGAAGTAAGTTATGATAACCCCTTTTTGTTACATCGGTTGCCACAATTGGGAATACCGAAAAGAAAAACATCAATGTAAAAATCACCCAAACGGTCTACCAACTATTAGAGTAGTAGTTAGAGAATGTAAATGGTGTGGACATAGAGAGCATCACTCCTTGCCAAGAGTAGGTAGAAAATTTAATCTATGGAGGTCATTTGATGATATAAAACCAGATGATTGTATAGATGTTAAAAGAGTATATGATGAAATTTAGAACAAGAAAATTAATTAAACCCGAAGATTTAAATGCTAGGGGTACACTATTCGGCGGACAGGTATTGAAATGGATTGATGAGGAGGCATCCATATTTACAATCTGTCAATTAAAAGAACGTAGTATTGTTACAAAGGCAATGAGTGAAATCAACTTTGTATCATCCGCTAAGTTGGGTGATATTGTAGAGATAGGTTGTGAGTTGGTACAATTTGGTACAACATCAGTAACCATATCGTGTGAGGTTCGCAATAAAGATACAAAAAAAACTATCATTCGAATAGATAAGATTGTATTTGTATCAGTAGATGAAAACGGAAGACCAAAGCCGCATGGTATAGTAAAATGAGTAATTGGATTTGTAAATATTGTGGAAAAGATACATCTGATGTAGATTATGATTATTTAGTAGGGGTTGACCACTTAGGTTGTATATTGAATTTAAAAACAATGAAGTTAGAAAATTGGAATAAGTTAAATGGCCAAATGTTTAGTGTTATGGGTGTTGAGTTTCAGTTTGAAAAAGCTGAACAAACTACCGATGGTAGATATACCGTTTGGTTGAATGAAGAAATATCCAAAGCTCCAAATTCTTTGATGAGAGTTGATTTGTATATAAATGATATGCAAATTGATATTAAAACATTCTTTTCGGTTTTCAGCACACCACCATATCATACTTCTAAAACAATAACAAAAGACCATATTAAAGACCCATCTATCTTTATACAAACGATTGGTTCGATGATGATGGGTGACCCTAATGTAAGGAAGGTATTGGATTATTTGGATGAAATTGGTGGTAACGTTGGTGCTAGGGGTGGTATGAGTGGTGGAATTATAAGCCAAACAATGAACGCCGGAACTTCGGTAACTTACAATAGTGGTGGAGCTAGTTCTGGATTTAATGGAAGTAGTGGAAATAAACTTTGGTAATATGGGATAAATTTTGTATCTTTGTAAAATGAATTTATTAACAGGGTTTCTTTATGGATTAGTGGCACAGGTATTAACCTTTCTTCAATTGCAAGGTAGTATAAAATATGGTTGGTATGAAAAATATCCAATCATAATAATTTTAGCATCCATACCATCGGGTTGGTTGTTCCTAAAATCAGTACAACATTTCGTAGTTGCATTTGAAGGCGAGATATGGCCATCTCGTCTTTTAGGGTATGGAATCGGAGTTATTATATTTACTCTTATGAGTTGGCAACTTTTTGGAGAGCAACTTAATACTAAAACATTAGTTTGTTTAGGATTGAGCGTGTTGATAATATTGATACAAATATTTTGGAAATGATAATTACTATTTTGCCGGATGAATTAGAGCCGGAGTTTAGGGAAAGTTGGAAGATGGGGTGGATAACACAACCATCTATCGATTATGCCGATAACGCAATTTGGGCAATCTTTGAAGGTGAGCAAGTAGTTATATTCCGATTCAAAGAATATGGATTTATAAATGATAATAGGTATAACAAATATTTTATATCAACTGGGTTGGCTGGTATAACAATTAGAATTGAAAAAACGAATTAATATGAACATAGTAATAACAGGTGGTTTGGGATTTATTGGAATCAATTTAACTAAACGTTTATTGGAAAGCGGCCATAAGATAATTGTGATTGATGATTATTCGGTTGGTAAGGTTGAAAACCAAATCGAAGGTGTAAGATACCTACCAATGAATGTAGAGCAGATAGAATATATAAGAGGTGATGAAGTTGATTTGTGTTTTCATTTAGCAGCACTTAGTAGAATACAACCATCATTTGAAGCCCCATCAGAATTCTTTAGGGTAAACGTAAGTGGTACTGAAGCCGTATGTGAGTGGGCTAGGAAGTGGGATGTAAAAGTTGTATATAGTGGTTCATCTTCACAATGGCATGACCCATTTCAATCACCTTACGCAATGTATAAGAAGTTGGGTGAGGATGTGTGTAAAATGTATAAGAGGGTATTCGGAACTAACATTGAGATTGCCAGATTCTATAATGTTTACGGTCCACATGAAATTACCGAAGGTAAATGGGCAGCGGTAATAGGTAAGTGGAGAGGTCAAATCCAAAATGGAGAACCAATTACGATTGTAGGCGATGGTGAACAAAGGAGAGATTTTACATATGTTGATGATATAGTTGATGGGTTGGTCAAAATAGGATTTGGAACTGAAATGCATGAAGATGCTTGGGAATTAGGAACTGGATTCAACTATTCCTTAAACGAAGTGGCGGGATTTTTTGTGAGTAAGTTTGGATGTGAGATTGAAAGAATACCAAACCAATCAGGTAATTACAGAGAAACTAAACGTGAAAATAATCATGCATTGTATAGACTTGATTGGAAACCAAAAGATATTTTAAAGCAATACATCGATAATTTATAAAAAATAATATATATGAGTGGATATACAATTTTCGGAATCACTTTAGTAGTAACAACACTTTGGATAGCCTATGAAATTTGGAGAGCACCCCTAATGCAAGAAACAGAAGATGGTGAGCTTCGAACAATAAGACCAACAAAGAAGTTAAGGGATTTGTTTAAAAAGAAAAAGTAATATGAAAGTAAAAATTACAGATTCTTTTACAAAATCACTTAAAAGACTAATATGGCATGAGCATTGGTTATACCGAATTTATGCTCTGTTTCGTTTTGATATACTACTATTCGTAAAGAATATATGGAGATTCAAAAGGGAATTATGGGAACATCAATGGTGGGATTATCGCTTCACTCTTAATATGTTTGAACGTTCTCTTACTATAATGGAAAAGGGAATGAGTACGAAAGGGATGGAAGTTAGTGAAACTAGAGAACCAAAGGTTATGGCAATGAGAAGGGCATTGGAGTTACTTCGTAATAATAGAGAAGATAACTATATAGAAAGAGCACAAGTAGAGTTAGGACCTTTGAGTGATTGGGAATGGGAAACCGATGAAGATGGTGTACTGATTGATAGAGATACACCGGAACAAAAGAAACATAATCGAGCAGTGTTCAAAAGAGCACGTGAGATTGAAGATAATGAGTGGAAAGAATTGTGGGAAATTTTTAAAGGAACTAGGAACTCAAAGAAGTACGATAAAAAGTATGATGGTACTGATATGAGAGCTTGGTGGGATTAGTAGGAAACAATTAAAACAAATATATAAATGGGAACTTTGGGCTTAGTTCTATTTATTGTTCTTCCTATAAGTGGTATTATCGCGTGGAGATGGGTTAAGGGTATTGACTACATGCAAAAAAATCATCCTGATTATAAAGGAGAAGATTTTTTAGATTGGGGCAATGACGATGATATTACTAAAACTGCTGGTAGGGATGGATGGGATGATAATCTCGTTCATACTGAAGGTGGGTTATAAGAAACAATATGATGGAAACAATCGGATTTATTGGTAGCATACTCTTAGCAGTATGTGGTATTCCAGAAGTGGTTCGCACCATTAAGGATAACAAATGTCATTTAGGATGGAATTTTTTGTTACTTTGGTTTGGTGGCGAACTTTTCATGCTTACATACATTATACCGATGAAAGACCTACCATTATTATTAAACTATGTATTCAACACAGCATTAGTAGGGATAATGCTATTCTATAAAATAAAAAACACAAAATATGTTACCATTAAAAGAAGCAATCGCAGAGAATCATTCGTTGGCGGAAAAGATGCCATTTAATCAAAGAATGTTTAGGGGAGAATTATCTAACGAAGAATATGCATTATATCTTTCACAACAATTGGTTATTTTTGATTCAATTGAAAGATATTCACTACCACACCCCTCATTAAATAGAGTTGATTATATACTAGCGGATATCAAAGAATTACTTGGAGAAGGGCAAATTCAAATCGCACCATTAAAATATACAAACGAATATAAAAAATACCTCAATTCACTTACGCAGGAACAACTTTTACCGCATGTATATCTAAATTACCTAGCAATTATGTTTGGCGGGCAGATGATGAAAGCCAAAACACCGGGTAGTGGTAAGATGTATGAGTTCGATGGTGATATGAGAGAAATCGCTGGTACAATTAGAGCGATACAAAAAGATGAATGGGCGGATGAAGCAAACAAAGCATTACTTTACAACATAAACATATTAGATGAATTACAAAGAGTATCTGAATCAGCTAGCAACGAAGTTGAAGTTGATGGTGGAGAGAGCGCCTAATTGCCAACCATTACATACTGAAGATTATGGATGGGAAAATCACAGATACGAATCTAAACATTTTCGTTTAGCGCACGTTGAGAGATACGCCGATGGTAAGATTGAGGTGTTACACTTCACTACGTTTCCACATAAGTGGTCTCCCGAACCGATATTTGGGTTTGATGTAATATGTACGGGTAAAATTGTGACCGGCGCATATATGGATTTAAGCCCCATTTTGTGTACTTATCCATTTGATGAAGGTATAGACTTTAGGGAAAGAAAGAAGATTCCTGAATGGGCTACTGTGTTTTCTGACCGCTTCATAATGATTAAACCTGAATCCGATGAGGAATTCATTCGTTTTTGTGAATGGGTGGTGGACAAATACGATTGGTATCTTAATTCACTACTTTGGTTAGAGAAAAAAACTGATAACATTGATGGTGTAATCGAAAAACAAAATATTTATTGTAGTGTACAAGCATCTAATCCAAGAACTTATTCAGCATTAAAAGCGTTAGTGGGTGAGGAGAAGGCCCGTTATTTTATGGAAAACATTTTATTCCCAAAAATATGAAACCAAAAAAAATTCAAGTAGCACTAGGAACTCCAATTGAAAAATGGGCAGATGAAAACAGAGGAGTAATAATGGATTCGATATATTATAATTTATCCGAGTTTATAGAATCACAAGAAGATGATAGAGTGGTACTTCAGGTCATACCAACTATGAATCAAAGAAATAGGGTGCAAAACTTCATCGAACCTCCGATGAATGTGGATTTTATAATCTCAAAAGATGATATTGATTTAACAATAAAAAAAGTACTTGATTACTATATTGAAATTGAGGAATATGAAAAATGTGCCGAAATAGTGAAGATGCAAAATCAAAAGGATAATCCAAAACCTAAAAAAATTATAAGAAGAAAACGCAAAGAGATTTAATGAATATTTATATACTTATAATAAATAAAATTTAAGTAGTAATGTTCGTACCAAATCACTTGCATCTATTGGTAAAGGGATATTTGAAAAGCCCACCACAAACAGAAAAAGTGTTAAACATATGGTTTACACAATTAGTCAGTAACGTAGGAATGAAAGTAGTTGCCGGTCCTACATCGGTTTACGTTGATGAACCGGGCAACGAAGGAATAACGGGAACGGTAACATTAGCAACATCACACGCATCCATTCATGTTTGGGATACACAAACACCACCTATGTTTCAATTTGATTTATATAGTTGTTGTGATTTTAAACCAAAAATTGTGTTAAAGCATATAGATGAATGGTTTGGTTTAATTGAAGCACATTGGCAATTTATTGACAGAAATGGTAGTGAATTTATTGTTATCGATTCTGGTAATTTTAAAAAGAAAAAAGCCTAATGAGTTATTTGGTAGCCAACATACCACCAATTGAAGTCTTAATTGATAAACGATTTTTATACGATTTTCAAAAAGATGAGAAAGGTAATTATTTGGGTGATGGTGAGTGGGAAAAAGGTCATTGGGTAAGTGTTAAATCTATTCCAAATCGTGCATTACTATTTGAAACCTATGTAGATAAATTTGGTGCAGTATATGATAAACTACCTATACACGCATTTCGTTGGAGACCTTTAGAAGTAACGGATAATACCTTTCCTTTGGATTTCTTACAACTTTGGGATTGTTTATCATATAACATATCGGTAATAGAGAAAAGAGTTTTAAGGGGTGTTAAAACGTTTACAACGATGAAGGACCATAGCGTTGTTGAAGGTGAGTATCTTTTTACAATCGATACAACACATTCTGACCCAAACGAAATAGATTGTGGATGGAGTGAAACACCAAATGAACACAAATGTTATAACATATCTAAATTAGATAACGGACAATTTTGCGCACAACCAAATAATAGAACTAAATGGTATCAGCCAAGCCGTACCGAAGATATAAAATCTATACCATACTTCCGATATTCAACTAAAATTTGGAAATGTGAGGATTATAGTAAGTGGAGACCTTCCGAAACAAATTGGGATTATATATCTTAATCAAATAGATGATATTTATAGACATGATACGATTAAAAGACATATTATCTGAAGAATTAAATGAAGCAGGATATCCTGAAGATTTATCATTTGAAGACTTTGCACAAAAGAGATTGGAAGGTGCAACTAAGATTTCAAATGATGCTAAAACAAAGGGGGGAGCTGCATTACTAACACACCATCACTTTGTTGTAAAACTGCCACACTATAAAAATGCAGCAGAAGGTAAGTTTAACCAAGCCGATGCACAGATAGAACTTAAAAAATATTTAGATGAATTGTGTTCACTATCTTCGGATATGGAACAAATTCATTTTCAGGAATTAGTTGGCCTAATCGAAGTATTGGGTGAATTAATTATAAAATCAAAATAGTTACATACTTCACTAAATAAAATACAGATGGACGAAGGTGATAGTAAAAACAATCAACAAGCTGAAAAGCAAGGAAAACAGAATAATGCTATACAAAGATATGGCGTTAATGCTGGCACTATTCTTCAATCCATTTGGGTTCGATGCCGTACAATATTCCCTTATGCTACTGACAGGAAGTTTATGGAAAGCGAACTTCGTTTTGTATTGTATAGCGGGTTCATTTTTTGGGCTGTATATTTGGCTTACGAAGCGTTTAAATAGATTTGGTAATATGGAATAAATTTCGTATATTTGTATTACAAAAAAGGAGGTCAATATGGAAATTAATCAAAAGGTGTTAGGACTTAAAGTTAGAGAATCCGAATTAAAAGAACAATTGGCACATTACCAAAACATGGTACCTGTAAATAATATGGGTAAGTGGGGCCGCCAAACCGCGATAGACCGTATTTCCGAAAGATTGAAGAAGGTTCAAGAAGAAATCCATTTCCACGATTCTTTATATTTATCTAATGAAATATATAAGGAATGGAAAAAAATATGATAAAAGCAGGTAGATACGATTTAAACGAAGCATCTTTAGGTAGAGTTTACCAACACGTTGTTTCTAATCCTAAGATGAAAAATTGGGGAGTAGTGACAGCAAGTAGAGGCGAGTTGAGTAAAGCTGAAAACAAAAAGAGAAACAAAGAGTTAGAGGCTGATTTGCGTAAAATGGGATATGGATTCGTTCACGTAGATGGTATGTGGCAGGAATGTAGAAAGCCGGATACTGAATACAAAGATTGTCCTGATGATATGAAAGTGCCAACTGAAGAAAAATCTTTATTCATACCAAATATATCAAAAGAAGATGTTCAAAAATTAGGAAACAAATATCAGCAAGATAGTGTACTATTCGCAGATGCGGAAACTAGAGCAAAAGGTGAAGCAACATTCATCGATTCTAAATCAGGTGAATCATTTAACATTGGAAAGTTTTCACCTGGTAAAATAGCACAAGGTTATAGTAAGATGAAAGGTGGTAAGGTATTTACATTTGAACCTAAAACAGCAGAAGAACCTAAGAAAGCCGATACATCAAATACATCTGATACTAAACTAATAGCAAACTTACCAAAAGATATTGCCAACAAAACGGTCAAAAATCCAAAAACAGGTAGAAATATAAAAGTAACATCTGCGTTGAAGTATGATACTAAAAGTCCCGTACATAAGGCAGCTACTTCTTTAGTTAAAATGATGAAAAACAAGTAAGATATGCCAACACCAGATGGAGGACAAATAGCAGCATCAGATATTAGTATTGAATTTGGTAGAGGAGTTACATATATGGATATATGGGCTGCTCGTAATGGATATTATGGTGCTATAAACGGAGCTAGTGGTAAAAGACCTGGAGCGCCTGGTAGAAACACAAATAGTGGATATGCTTGGAGCGATTGGTGGGGATATGACCACTATTATAGTTATGCAAATATCTATGTTTATTTAATTGAACAAGCGTGTGATGCTGATGTTAGAGTACAAAGAAGATGGCATACTGGAGATTGGATTGGTGAATGGTGGTCTTGGGGCTCAAGTTATGAATATAAAACTAACGCACAAAAGCATGACCAAGTTAATGCGTGGTTTGATGCTAGTATTGATTGGGGATATTATTGGTGTTGGTGTTATAAAAGAGTTTATTCAAATTATAGAGGATATTTCTTAGATTGTAGTGGATATCAAAATTCAGGATGTGACCTTTACTTTAATCCTATATATACCGGAGAATATTTTGAAATTCAAAATTTATGTTATTAAATACTTATTAATATGATAAAATATTATAAAAACGGCTTTAGCATTTTTAAAACAGATACTGATAAAAATGAAATTATTAGTGTAACAAACCATCCTGAAAATAAAGGCATGGTATATTCGTTTGGTGCTGAAAACATTGCGCAATCTATGATGGATTCTTTTACATCACAGGTTGGTATTCTTAGACCAGGTGGTGCAATGACAACCGAAACAACCGAAGAAGAATTTCTTTTATATAGAAGCGAAGTATTAGAACACTTTACATCTGCTGGTGTTAATATCTAAAAATAAATTATGAAAATTGTTATAGTTGGTGGTGGTACAGCTGGATGGATTGCATCCCTTTTCTTGGCTGAAAGAAATGTTAGGGCGGATGAATTAAAACCATATGATATTACGGTTATCGAGAGCCCAAAAATTCCAATCATAGGAGCGGGAGAGGGGTCTACTGGTGCTATGGTAGGCGTTCTTAAAGACAAGTTAAAAAAACTCAAAGGAATTGACCAAATTGAATTTCTTAAAAGAGCCAATGCCACAATTAAACTTGGTATCAATGTTAAGGATTGGAATGGTGATGGTAAAAACTTTTTAGAACCACTACAACCCACTTCAACTGCGCAACAAAATTTTGATGTAGATTATCATTTATCTTCCGTTTATGGAGAATCTTATTTAGCTTCACCAACGGGTGTATTGTGGAATGATAGTATAGTTCCATTTTATAGTGGGTCTGCTGATAACATATTAGATGGCGGTGGATATGCATTTCACTTTGATGCACATAAAGTTGGAGAATATTTTAAAGATGTTGCAGTTCAAAATGGAGTTAATCATATTAGTGCAGAAGTAGTAGATACTATAATTGATTCGGACACTGGAAATTTATATTCCATCAAATTGGATGATGGACAGATGATTGAAGCGGATATGTGGATTGATTGTACCGGATTTGCAAAATTGCTAATTAATGCAGTTGGTGGTGAATGGAAAAGTTATTCTGATTTTTTACCGTGTGATAGAGCAATGCCGTACTTATACCCATTCGAAGATGGTGAAACGATAAGACCCGAAACATTGGCTTGGGCAATGCCAAACGGATGGATGTGGCAAATACCTACGCAGGAAAGATATGGATGCGGTTATGTATATTCTTCTAAGTTTGCTACCGATGAACAGGCATTGAAAGAGATGGAAGAAATAACTGGTAGAAAAATAAATCCAATTAGAGTATTGGAATTTAATCCTGGTAGAATGAAAGACGTTTGGATAAAAAATGTATTGGCGGTAGGATTATCATCTCATTTTTTAGAACCATTGGAAGCAACTTCAATACATGCTACAATAGTTCAAATGGATGTATTTTCGAGATTACATTTAGGAATTTTTCCATACGAAACCTTTTATGAAAGAAATATTAAAAAGTATAATCAGTTTTTTTCAAAAATGGTAGATGATTTTGCAAATCTTATAAGAATACACTATGTTACTAAAAGGCAAGATAGTGAGTTTTGGAAATATGTAAATAATGAATTACCAAAAACTGATAAGGTAGAAGAAATAATTGAAATATGCAAATATAGAACTCCTAATTTTTATGATTGGGATACTTTTCCTGGAGCATCTGGTTGGGGTGTTTGGGCAACCGTTCTTAGTGGATTAGGGATTTTAGATAAAAAAATTATTGCCGATAATATTTGGAATAATAACTATAATGTAGATGCGGAACTTATGTACGAAAAAATGTTATCGCATTTTTTAAACTATAAGAAATATTTTATTTCCCATAATGCATTAATTGAACTAATTAAAAAAAATAAAATAAATTAGGAATTTTGGTATCTTTTTTGTATATTTACATATACTTATTAATCGTATGAGTATAACTCATTGATTACGAGGCATTTATAAAAGTTATCCACATTTTGAAAAAAATATTTGGAAATTTGAAAAAGGTTTCGTATATTTACAAAGTTCTTTAAAATTATATCGTGGGGTAGAGCAGTGGTAGCTCGCTAGGCTCATAACCTAGAGGCCGGTGGTTCGAACCCATCCCCCGCAACAAAAAAATATTTGTAAAAGTATTTGGAATTGTGAAAACTATTTCGTATCTTTACAAAGTTATTAAGGTTGAAGCCAACAACTAATAAAACCGATTGTGTGACGCCCAGTCATATTAACTTATGACACGCTAAAAAGCCGGATACCTTGATAACAAATTTAAAAAAAGATTTGGAATTGTGAAAACTATTTCGTATCTTTATAAAAATCGCACTACCGATTCAAATGTGAGAGTAGTATAAACGGAGTATCCTTAACAGGACATAAGTTTGATTCACATTTATTAAGTTCTTTAAATTATTGAAATTATTACACAAAGTAACTTCGTGTTACATAGTGTAGAATGGCCGCCTATGGTCTTTAAATAAACTACGAAAGTAGGATAAAGTGAAATGTTTGGTTAAACATTTTGCGGTTCACAACCCTGTAAGGTTATGAGCTTGAGTAGGCAAGTGAGATATTACTTGGGCTTTGTATGTGAGGGTAACACTGTAGCAGAAGAGTTTGGGTAACTGGGGGTATGTAGAACCTTCGGTTGAGTTCGGAAGAA
>Ga0222713_10003726_pt1 | contig 15624 bp, 24 predicted proteins | sample C33_649DmetaG_FD_165061 | JGI IMG/M metagenome (GOLD analysis project Ga0222713, IMG submission 165061) | Estuarine water microbial communities from San Francisco Bay, California, United States - C33_649D | ecosystem: Environmental > Aquatic > Marine > Unclassified | place: USA: California...
ACCGACCGACCGACGACCGCGTTGGATCACGATTTGATCAAATTGGATCACGTTAACCGTTCGTTAAACTTTTTATAATAATATCAGAAAATCGACATAGAAGGAGTTGACATGATGTTAAAAGATTTTATTATAGACTTGTTTGAAATTGCCTGCTTAGGTGCTTTCGTTCTAGCAATCGTTTTATGGGGGTTATAATGAAAACGACATGGTACGTATTAAAAAACGGCAAGCGTTGGGAACTATGGTTCGAAGACGATGTTTGTAGTGAGCGCCGTTTAATGTCGCATTATCGGACGCGCAAGGACGCAATCGCGCTTGCGCTTGCTATGTCCGATATCGGCGATGTTGTCATTGGCTAGCTTGCAGTCCGGCGGGATAGCCCGCCGGATCACAAGCTAGCCGATAGGCGGCTAGTGTTAACGGGGGTCTACCATGTACAATATTAATGCACGTCTGTTAAAAGCGGTTGCGGTTGCAATGGCAAAAGAGGAAACACGTTACTATTTGTGCGGTGTTTCATTCACGGTTAAAGACAATTGGGCGGTGCTGCGCGCTACCGACGGTCACCGGCTGATACTTGCCCGGCAGCCCTGCGCTGGCGACGATTGCGACGTGATTATCCCGCGTACGCTTATTGACAAGATTAAGCTCGCCCGGAAGGCGGCGCCTGAATTAACCGTTGCCATTACCGGCGGCATGGTATCGCTGGCCTATGCCGGCGAAACATTCGGGGGCGCTCTAATTGATGGGACGTTTCCGAACACGTCGCGGATTGTGCAAGGCGCGAAACCCGATATCGGCGAAGCAGCGCAGTTCAACCCGGACTATCTTGTCGACTTCAAAAGAGCGGCTGAGATTATGCAGGACGGTTCACCGGACCCGGTTGTCTATCATAATGGCAACAGCCCGGCATTGGTGCGAATTGGATCACAAACTGACATATTCGGCGTCGTCATGCCCTATCGGATCGGGCAGGATTTGCAATCGGCGCCCAGCATTGCTTGGGCTTGTTAGGAGGATATCATGGGACGCTATGACAAGGTTGATTATTACGTTGCGGTGATCGTCAACGACGAAGACGAAGACGACACCGTCGAGGACAATTTAGCGGATGCTGAAATGGTATACGCGCACTGGTGCGAAACGCACCCGCAGGCGCGGGTTTACATACAGCACATGGACACGGGAAGGATCACAGATGAACGACCTGCAACAACACTATAAGGCGGTCAGGGCGCGCTTGTGGGCAGGCGCGCCACCACCGCCGCCGGTGGTAGTGCGTCCACCGCCACCGCCACCACCGCCGCTATCAATATCCATGCGCGAGCAATTCCGCGAGGCGCATGAGCTGTTGAAAGTCGCAGGCGTTGCAGGCGTTCCGAAATGGAAACTAATTCTGCGCGAAATTTGCGAGCAGCACGGCATATCAATGGATCAATTGACCAGCCACAACCGCGCCAAGCACTTAATCGAGGCGCGGATGTTGGCCTATTACCGACTCAAAACTGAGTTGAATTTATCGTTGCCCCAGATCGGGCGCTACATAGGTGATCGGGATCACTCAACCGTCTATTATGGGATTAAACGCTATGAACTTAATCTACGACGGGGATGACTGTTTCATTGTTGCGGACGAGCAAGACAACCGCCTTGGTTGGATCAGCCTCAACAGATGGAAAGGCCAATGGCGTGCAACAACGCACGACGGCCAGATAACCTACCACTACACGTCAACAGTAGCCGCACAGGCGGTGTTAGAAAGAGGAAGTCATGTTAAACGAACGCGCGAAGACCCACGGGCAGTATGCGACGACAGCCGCGATGAGCCAGAAGCTCAAAACAGCCATGATGCTGTCCAAGAACTGGAACAGGCTTACAGAGCCGCAAGCCGAGGCGATTGAAATGATTGCCGCGAAGCTAGCGCGGATCCTGAGCGGTGACCCTAATTTCCGCGACCATTGGGACGACATTGCCGGATATGCTCAACTGGCGAGCCTAGCCGCGCCGTCACCGATGGATGCGGTCGAGCGGGACATAGCGGCGCTTATCGCTGAAGATCATCCTGAACTGCCGCCAGCCGAGCCAATGCCGGACGTGGTGACACGCAAAAAGATATGGTCGAAAAATGGCTGACATCATGTACTGTTTAGCAGTGATTGTTTTCTGCACAGCTATTGCGATTGGATGGCCCCGATGATCATCGCAATAATATCTTTGGCACTTGTCGGCATCATAGGTGCTGTGCTAGACCTTTAAGCGTTCCTCCCAGAACGCCATAGCGCCCGCCGGATGACCCCCCGGCGGGCGCTTCTTATTATACAATGTTAAATTTAGGCTGCGGCTTAGGCTCTATGAAGTCCCGCAGATCGGACTTAGACCAATCGGTGTACTCAGGCGCGCAAAAGATATGCTTTTTTGTGCCGTGCTTCGCCGACGCCAAGCGCCCCTTGTCAACCCACTTGCCTTCCTTCAGCGCGTGCAGCAACGCAGACTGCGGGATCTTCATGCCATTGGGTGCTGATACCGATAGCGTGTCGCACAGCACATGGAACGGCCCACCGATAACGCCGTTTGTAAACGAACCTTCACGGTTAACGATCATGCGCATGAGGTAGCTTTCCAACAGGCTCATGCCGCTCTCGACCAAGTTGATCTTGAAGTCCGTCATAAACGGTGTAGCCGCCGGGTTGAACGCCGACACGTCGCGTGTCTGCAACATATGCGCGACCGCAGCAAAGCCGCCGCCTTGGAAGTACTTCCATAGGCGCGTTGCGTCGTCCTCGTTCATCCGAGGCGCGTGCGACCAGACGCAGAACCAACGACGATCCTGCGAAGGCAAACTGATAGGGACTGGATCGTTCGAGAACGCCAAGACGAACATCCTGTTCAGCATCATGTACGGATGCAGACCCTTACGGTTGATCGGCAGCATTTCAGGCGGCGCGGCTATCAGGGGCTTTAGCTTGTTAGCCAGTGCGCGGCGCTCTTTGGCGTCTGCTTCCTTCAACTCGTTGATGATCAGTACTTCGCTTTCAAGGTGGTAGCCCCACGCGGACGAGATGCTATCATTGTCAACCAAACCTCGGTTCTTTAGACCAGGCCCACAGACGGCCCAGATAAAGGGTGCCCACATCGTATCCTTGCCGCAGCCCTCGTCGCCGCCATGCAACACGGCGTGGTTGATCTTGATGCTAGGGTTCTGCACCTTGAACGCCATCATATCGAGCAGGTGCTGACGTTCCCGCTCGTCGGGGATCAGCAACGCTACATGGTCGAGCCAAGGTTGCGCGTCGCCTGGTGCGCCCTGCGGTCGCGCATTGCGCCACCTGTTGCCGTAAACGTCACCATCACGCGCCACCAAGACGCTCTCGCCTGCGGCGTAGGTAATGCCGACCAACACCTTGGCTTCCATCGCCTGCCGGTTCTCGTCAAAGCAGACGGACGCCTCAATGCGACGCCCGTTGTGGATCGACTTACAGGTGATATGGCGGAACAGCGCGTTAAATGTAGACCTTGATATCTCGCGCCGATCTTGCAGATCAAAAAACGCCTCGTCCTCTTGGATGTAGGCAAACCGGCTATACCAGTCTGCCTTTGCAACTCGGCCCAACTCCTTGCGTTCGATCTCGGCGATGATCTCGGCAGCCGCGTCTGGAAACGCCGCAGTCGGCGATAGCTTGGACAGCGCCTCGTTCATCGCCTTGGCGATAAGTTCGTCACGCAAACCATGCTCATGCTTAGGGCCGCCCTCTTCCGCTACCCAGCACAGGAAGCGGCGTGAAGTCCAGTCGCCGCAGTGACCGTGGAAACAGGTGTAGGCGCGGTTCAGCGGATGGTATCGGCCCATTGCATTACCGTCGCTATGCTCTGCCGCGTTAGGGCAGACGACACCAAACCATCCCTCTGCGTTGCCGTTCTCGATTACCTCGCCGCGATCGTACATCCACTTCAGCACGTCGTCCTGACCGTTATCATCAAGCGTCATCTTGCGGCGCGTACTTGTGTCAGGGTCGTGCGGCGTCACGCCAAGCGCGTCGCAGATTTCTTTCAGCGTGAACATACGATCAGGCGTATGCTCTACAAGATCCGACGCGAAGTTATCGCGCCCCTCTTTTAGATTGATCGACCCTGGCAGACGGAAGTTACGCACCGGATTGATAGCGCCGGGATCCGTGTAGCCCGCCTCGGCAATGGCGACGATAGCCGCCGAGAACTCGCCCTTGGTCGGCTGCTCGTCCAACTTGAACTTGTAGCCCCACTGGAAGTTGCCCCGCGATGTCTCCATCTTCCATGTCGGCTCAAGCGGCGGCGTCTTGCTCTTCGTGCCGATGTCGTCAAGTACCATGAACGCAACGTAGTCGCAGTACGCCGCGCCTGCGTGAACCTTGCCGTCGGTGAACCTGTCAACGACAAACGACGCGGTGTTGGCGTACCATGCGCCCTCGCCTCTGTACTTATCCGGTAGATAAGCGGGCCAAAAATATTTGACCGACCCGTCTTTGTGCTTCTGCGATGTTGGTTTTTGTTTGACGACCAAGATCGTCTCGCCATCCGGCGCAGCCGTCATTAGATATTCTAGAAAATTCACTTGCCGTACCTCCCCATAATTTTTACTTCTGCCGCTAGTGGCAGACCCCCTGCCCAATTCGGACAGGTCGTCATTACGCGCTTCAGTTCTGAAGCAACATCTTCCGGCCTGTCTGATTCAATTACTATCTCATCGTGGACGTGCAAGACCACATCGTCAAGTTGTCTGAGCGCGTACCTTAGCAGATCGTTTGCGATTGCCTGAGTAATATTTTCGCACGCTAGACCTTTCCACAACCGCGCACGCGGCCAATGCTTTGCGTCCTGCGCGGGCTTCCATGCTGACTTGGCGTAGCTGATGCCGTCCTCGTCGAACTTGGCGTATGGATAGCACAGCACCCGCCCGCTCGGCAGCATATACCAGAGATGTTGACCGTCGTAATGGTAGACGATGCAACCTATCTTTATATCTGTGTTCTTGTTCCGCATCGCGGTCGTGTAGGCGTTCTCAAGCCCCTGCCAATACGGCACTGCCCACCCGTTCGCCCTGCGCCAACCATTCACCATGCGCTGCGCTTCGCTGTCGGGTAGACGCACGCCGTACGCTCGGCCCATCGCCGCGAACGCGCCGATACTCCCGCCGAAAGCACACGCCAACTCCTGCACCTTGCCGATTTGCCGTTGGTCAGGCGTGATGTCGGCAACGGGAACGCCGAACGTCGCCGAGGCGTTCACCTTGTACACATCCTCGCCACTGACGAACAGTTTCAGCTTAGCGTCGCCCGCAGGGCTGTTCGACGCCCACGGTGTAACCCGCGCCTCAATCGACGCCCAGTCGGCGACGACGAAGGACTTGCCTGCCGCCGGTATCAGGGCAGGGCGCAGCATACCCTTCAGAACGTCTGTCACGCGCTTGCCGTAGTGCGGCACGATAGCGTGACCGCGCACCATCGCTTGGCGCACGTCTTCAGGTTGCTTGGCGCACTTGCGCGTAAAGTTATGCACCTGAGCGCCGTAAGACGACGCACGACCTGTAGCCGATCCGCCGGCAAACACAAACGCGCCCCTGACGCGGTTGTCTTCCTCGTCGGCCAACTCTGCCAAGCGGTTGAACTTCGCTACTGACGAGGCCCACAGATCGTCGGCGCACTGTATAACGTCGGCGACATCCACCGGCACTTCGTCGGGGTTGTCCATCGCCAAGAGGTTGGCGCGGACGGTCTTGTCGATGGAGTACTTAGGCTCGCCATCCTTGTAGACGATCATCAGCTTCAACGCCTCGGAGCCCACCCTGTCCATGACCCATTCACGCATACGAGGACTGCGGACAGACGTGATAGCGCCCTTAGTGATATCGGTGACAAGCTGCTGAATATCTTCGAGTTCAGCACTGGCGTAGCGCATAGCCGCCTCGGCCAAGGGCTTGTCCAACCGGACGCCTCGGTCGTTGATGCGCTCGTTGACGTGATAATCAAGCAACTCTTCATCCGACAGATCGCGCATCGCCTTGCTGAACGCCCGCATAGCGCGCACATCCTGCTCACAGTAGGCAATCATCTCGGCCATCAACGTAGGGTCTTCGTTGAACGTACCGTCTGCGCGAGGGATCGACAGGGCGCGGATCAATTGATTACCTCGGTGATCCTTCCGCATACTTGCGCCGGAGAACCGCCCGACATCTTCGAGCGAACCTGGAGCGCAGTTGGCGCGGGCCTGCGTCGCCGTGCAGTAGAACTGCTCAAGCGGTATGTTGATCTGCAACGGATACCAAAAGACAAGACGCTCGAAAGCAGCATTATGTGCGCGAATTTGTCCCTTATACCCGCGCACCTTAATCGGGAAAAGTTGATCAGGCGTCCATGTGCGAACTTCCTCATCATCAAAAGCGTAGGACATACACAGCACCTCGGTGCTTTCGTCCATCGCATAGTTATACACGCCGCGTGATTTCAAATCACAACGGCTCCGCGTTTCAAAATCAAGCCAGAGCATTTGCAATCCTCTTTCCAATCCACGCCATTACAGGCACAGCCATTGAATTTCCAAGCGCCTTGTAGCGCGGCCCGTCTGCTGCTTTGGGAATAGCTGTGTAATCGTCGGGGAAGCCTTGCAGGCGTTCACACTCGCGCGGCGTGAGACGGCGAACGGCCATTGACTGGTTAATCACATTCTGGCCGCGATCAGCGCATGGTGAACTATCGTGCCGCGCAGATAATGTGCCGGCAATTTCTCCAAATTGGGTTATCGGTTGGGCCACAAGATCCGTAGCGTCCTTGTAATCACGCGACTTCATCGTGTTGGTGGTTCCATCATCCACATACTCGCCAAAGGCAACCATACGGGCGGCAACAGGCGCGAGGTACGCCCCGCGTTGGGAAAACACTTCCTGATTTGACGCACCTACGCCACCGCTTGATCTTGCTGATTGGTTTAATGTCGGGTGCGGGTACTGGTCACCATCCCAATGAGAGTTGTTTTTAACGCCTACATACCATCCGTCCTCTTGGAACCCAGGGCGAACAACGCATGTACCTTCCTTAGTCAATGTCGGCGCAATTTCACCTACAAACTGGGTAACTACTTCTTCGTGGTTGTTGCGACTGATTCCAAAGCGTACTGCAATTGTTGCGGAAGGCTCTTGCCCCTTTTCTCTGCTCGGCGCAATATCCCTTCGCACGCCCTCGAACTCAAAAAGAACTTCTGCGGGATCAAAGTCTGTTCTAGCACTTGCGACAACGAACAGACGACGGCGTCGTTGGGCCACTCCGAAATATTGGGCGTCAAGGATTCTCCACGCGATTGCTCTTTTGGGGCCATCAACAAAACCCGCGTTAGACCATCTTCCCCCTGGAGCGACGAGCGGTGCATCTTCGCCGGCAAGCGCTCCCAAAAAGCACCCAAAGGCATTGTCTTTGACGGAGAGGACGCCGGGGACGTTTTCCCAGACAATGGTACTAGGAACAGATCGTAAAGCGTCGATTGCATCTGCTAATCTCACAAATTCAAGGGTTAAGTTTCCACGGTCATCGTCAAGGCTATTGCGTAGCCCAGCAACCGAAAATGCCTGACAAGGCGTACCGCCGACAAGAATGTCGGCGTCCTTGATCCATTGCTGTTCGCGAAGAATGGTGAAGTCACCTTCTAAGCGAACATCAGGATAGTGATGCTCCAACACTTTGCGCGGAAATGGTTCAATCTCACTGAAGGCTAACGGCGTCCATCCAAGCGGATGCCAAGCAACAGTCGCGGCCTCAATGCCGCTACATACGGATAAGTATTTCATATTTCCACCCAGAAAAGAGGGGCGGCCTTGCGACCGCCCCGTTGCATTAAGCTGCCGCCGGGCGGCGACGGCGACCAGTAGGCTGAAGATCCAACTCAGGCTCTTCATCCGCAACGACTGGCTCAGTCGCGCCATCCATACCGACCCACTTTACGACCTTGAACACAGGCGTGAAGATGCGACCGTATGACTTGTGCTGATAGTGTTCCTTCTGCAAGGTGACCACCGGCACAGGCTTGCTGACATCCGCGTCAACTTGAGCGGCAATAGCCGCTGCCATCTCCTGAACCGCACGCTTGCCGCCGACTGACGTGGTAGCGAAGCGCACTTCCATGTCCTTGTCCTCGCCATCCAAGCACTTCAGAGACATACCAACTTGCGTCTCCCAACCGCGCTTTGCGGTCGGCGGCGCATCGTCCATCTCAGGCAAAGGTTGCGTCACCGGAACCATCTTCTCGCCCAATACGTCGCCTTCACCCCACGCAATAAACCCGTGAATGAAAGAGAACGGATTGACGGCCCAATTGGAACCAGTTTCAACTTCGGTCTGGTCTGCACCGAAGACCCAGTGGCCTGTCTTGTCCATTTTCAGGATGACAGAACCGCTTGACACACCCGTATCCAGTGCGCGAAGCGCCGTGCTGAGGCTCTGGATTGAGGGAAGGTTAACATTAGCAAATCCAACTGCATTAGACATCATTATATCCCTATTTTACTAAGGGCAGCATTAAGTTGCTGACCGATGAGAAGCGCACTGGGTCGAGGGTCATCCTCGCTTGCCAGTGTATTACCTGACGAGATTGAGACAACTAATCCTTCCGGCATTTCGATAGCCCGCTTTTTAAGCAGTTTCTCTACTTTGGCCGGCGAGAGAAGAGAACTCTCAACCACTTCAGATTCGTCGAGGATGTTAAGGAGTACCTCTTTAGCAGTGTCCTCATCCACCCATTGTCTTGTGCCGCGCTTGGCGACCAGTTTGTACCCGGGTACGGTGTTACCGCGTTCGAGTGTACTAATTGCCAGATTTCTCAAATCCTTAATCCAGTCTTCGAGAAGATCCGCATTAAGAAGATACGCGCCGATTAGTGTATTGTCCAGAGCGTCGAACTTGGTCTTGAGCGCTCTATCCACAGCTCCCGTAAACATAGGACAGGTCGGCTTGGCAGCGCACCACCGGCAGTGGTCACCGACTTTCAACTCGGCGTCTGGCAGTTGCGCTTTCTTCACTGCGCGGGTCAGTTCAATCTCAAACTGCGCGATGCGCTCAGGCGTCGTTGTCCAACGGCTGACGCCTCTGGTCGGCTGAACTATGATGCACTCGATTGCTGTGGCTCCATCAAACACCCATTTGACCGAGGGTGTCCGCATAGCGGCTGCGGCGTAGAACATGAGTTGCGGGTTCTCTTTTGCCGTGACAAGAACCCCGTCGCCGAACTTCCAGTCGATAACGTAGGCTGTGTCCCCAATTCGTCCCAACAAATCTGTTGAGCCAAACACACCGGACAGTGCCTCATTATCAAAACTGACGTTCGTCTCGACGGCGATGTCCATCTTTCCTTCTGGGTCAAGTTCATCCAACGCCTTAATCGCAGGAAGAAGTTTTTCATGCAAAAGATCCTCGGTCAGCGTTTGCGCCTCATATGTACGCCCGATAAATTTGTCGGGCTTTGTGCCGTGTTCCAGATACTCGGCGATCAATGTATGCAGAAGAGTACCCTCGTCCGCGTAGGTGCTTGACGGCTTTGGCGGCATCTTCTCGCATAGCGCCACTGAACCCGGACAGGCCATGACGCGCTTGGCGGTCGAGCCGCCGACAACATTACTGTGCTTCATTTTTGCTGGCTTTCTTCTCTTGTATTTCCTTAACCGTTTTTTGCAAAAATACTGTAGTTTGTTCCATACAATCTTCTTGTTCTTCTAATGAAAGTGTTGATATAGCGCACGCTAAACATATTGTTAGCGCGTTTATGCTATCTTCAGCTTCGTTTGATTCTCCTAACGCTTCATTAATTCGTTTTGCTAATTTAAGCATCTTTTTCATTTCATTTTCCTCCAGTTGAGATATCCACATTAACATCACATAAACTGTTGTCAAACAATTTTTAATGGGTTACACAACAAAATATGGAACGCGACGTAGAACACTATTTCAACTGGGCGGTCGAGCGCATGGGCGGTCGGTCGTACAAGTTCGTGTCCCCGGCGCGGCGTGGTGTGTCAGACAGGATAGCTTGTCTGCCAGACGGCTCGACATGGTTCGTCGAGTTGAAGACCAAGGGCGGCAGACTATCGCCGCTTCAGGAACTCTTCGCCGCCGAGATGCAACGGCTTAACCAGAACTATGCGTGTTTGTGGACAACGGAGCAAGTTGATGAGTGGGTTAAAACAGTTGGCAGCTAACTTACGCGGGGCATACGCGCAAGCCGTTGCAAATGACGTGGTGTTAGCGCGGGGGCTTGCCCATGCCAAATTTGATTTGATTTGGAAAAAAAGAATAATGACGCGCCGCGAGGCATACGCATGGTTGCAAGATCAAATGCAAATGTCTGAATTTGAAGCGCACATGGAACGTATGAAATCTGAACAATGTATGCAAGTAATTGACCACGTTAACAAGGCTTTTCCATGTTTGCGTTAAGACCGTATCAAAACGAAGCCGCCGACTTCCTCTTCGCTACCGACAGAGCGATGATCCTTGCGCCTGTGGGTGCGGGTAAGACGGCGATTACGTTGACAGCATTGCAGGACATGATCCGGCACGGTCACATCAACCGTGTGCTTGTCCTCGCGCCTCTGCGCGTGGTTAAGGATGTCTGGCCTGTAGAGCGACCTCTGTGGGCCATTAACCTTACAATGTCGTTAGCGGTCGGGACGCCCAAGCAACGGTTGCAGGCGTTGCAGGCCAACACGCACATCGTCGTGACGAACTACGACAATCTGCAATGGCTGGCGACGCAGAAGCTGAACTTCGACGCCATTGTGTTTGACGAGCTGACGCGGCTGAAAAACCCGTCAGGGGCGCGGTTCAAGGCGCTCGCCAAGGTGATTGACCCTATGCGCTTCAGGTGGGGCTTGACGGGCAGCTTCACGTCGAACGGGCTTGAGGATGTGTTCGGGCAGTGCAAGATTGTTGACCAGTCTCTGCTGGGCCGCTCAAAGGGCGCGTTCATGCAAGAGTACTTCATCCTGATGAACAAAGAGTACGGCGAGTGGGCTCCGCGCAAGGGTTCGCTTGAGAAGGTCATGGCGCGGATTAAGCCGGCGACGTTTGTGCTTGAGCCAGGCGAGTACAGTGACAAGCTGCCGCCGCTCCACGTCGTTGAGATGCGGTGCGACATGGATCGTAAATATTACGAGAAGATGAAGAAGGATCTCGTTCTGGAGTACAACGACGCCAAGATCGTTGCGGTCAACGCCGCAGTCGTGACGGGCAAGTTGCAACAGATGGCGTCGGGTTTTGTGTACAACAGCTTCACCGAGGCGTCACCAACGCCGGGCAAGTTCAAGACGACCAAGACGCCGATTTGGTTCTCAACGCACAAGTTTGATCTGCTTGACGAGTTGTTGCAGGAGAACCAACACGCGCCGACAATCGTGGCGTACACATTCCAAGAAGAACTGGCAGAGTTGAAGCGCCGGTATCCGAAGGCGCTCACGCTTGACGATCACAACGCTATTGAGCGGTGGAACTCCGGCAAGGTTGAACTGCTGTTTGCCCATCCGAAGTCCGCAGGGCATGGCCTGAATCTACAGCATGGCGGGTCACGCATTGTGTTCCTGTCGTTGCCGTGGTCGTTGGAACTATTTGAGCAGACGGTTGGGCGGTTGCACCGCAGCGGGCAGAAGCACGATGTGTGGTGCTACATCCTGATGACGAACAAGACAGTAGATGAGCGGATCTGGGCGGGGCTTCACGATAAACGGGCGCTATCCGACATAGCGATTGAGGAGTTGAAATGCGCGTAGAGAATTGGGTTGTGCTGAACAGCAAGTTGATGTCGTACACCGAGGATGAACTGTGGATGTTGATTGAGCATGAGATCGACAATGACAAGCGGCCTACGTTCATCGTCAGGTTGCACCAGAGGTATTGCATCCTGCGTAACACGCGGGAGCGCGTTGAACTGTTGGAGAAGTTGAAAGGAGAAGAGTGATGATTGAACATAGAAATGAAAACGGGCAGGGATGTAATGACAGACATTGTTAAACGCTTGAGAGATTGGTGTGAAGACCCGCATGACGTAAGCATGGGGGAGTTGGCAGAGTATTCCCATAAAGCCGCCGATGAGATCGAGCGGTTGCGGGAGGCGTTGACGCAAGTTGTGGTTTATTACGAGGGGTTTACTTTGACGATTGAAGAAGTTGTTGCAGATGCCCGTGCCGCACTAAAGGAGAAAGAGTGATGGATATTGTTGAACGGTTGCGATTATTTGCCAAGGATGATGCTACTCCCGCTGTCTTTGCCAATAACGCTCTTAGGAGAGCCTCCGAGATCGTGCGATTGCGGAAAGAATTAGAAAAAGAGAAATGCGTTCCTCTTGCGACGTGGTTGTCAGAACACCGAAGGAGATTGAAGGAGAAGGAGTGATGGCATTATCTGGAAACACAATTATAGGCCATGGAAAAAACAGGAAAGAAAACGATTTTTATCCAACGCCAAAAGAAGTAACACAAGCGTTCTTAAACGCGGTTGATTGGCCTTCTAGCTTGCGTGTATGGGAACCCGCTTGTGGGCAGAACCACATGGTTGATGTGCTAAAGACAAGATTTGACAGCGTAATTGGGACAGATATTGAGAACGATTTTTTAACGGCTGACATGATGGATGTAGATGCTTGCATCACTAACCCACCGTTCAGCTTGTCTGTTGAGTTCATTAGAAAAGCAACAAGATACCCCTACGCCGCGATGTTACTCAAATCGACCTATTGGCACGCTGTCAGACGGACAAAATTGTTTTACGACAGGCGACCATCCAAGATATTGTGTTTGAACTGGCGGCCTCAGTTTGACGAGCGTGTTACTAAATCATCTCCGACGATGGATTTTATCTGGACGGTATGGGAACCAGAATTAACAAAGACGGAGTTTATTGTTTGCAACAACCCCGCAAAGGAGAAAGAGTGATGGATGAAGATATTATTGTGACGTTGAAGCGGAGCAACGACCTGCTGATGACGTTTGGCAACGATTATTCTGACGTGTTCTTGCCAGCGATTGATGAGATCGAGCGGTTACGGGAAGAAAACAGAATGTATTGGACTCGATATTGGGACATGGCCCAAGCATTTGAGCGAAGAGGAAATGCTTTGCGCAGAATTGCCAGTATGCGTTCAGACCCCGAGTTTGGTGTACCACCTATAATGACAGTACAGAAAATTGCACAAGAAGCACTACTGAAGGAGAAAGAGTGATGGATGACACCGAAAAATTATCTCAAATGATGATCCGATGTGGACTGGCAACGGGTCATGGCGACACCATTGACGATTTGATTTTTGAATTGGAAAAGCAAATCAAGAACACATCAAACGCATTCAACGATGCACAAAAAGAGATTGAGCGGTTACGGGTATGGAATAATCTGGTGGAGAACAAGTGGATGTGGATAGAGAGCGCGTTGCAATTTATTGCAATGGCAAAGCCGCTTCGTGGGCAAACGTGGGAAAAACACTCAAACCAAATAAAAGACTACGCTATCAAGGCGCTTGAGGGGAAGGCACCAGAATGATCCTTCAATTGTCTCCTACACTGCCAATGATTACCCCGAAGGGTAAAGCACTGGCGCACTTTGTGATTGACTACGGCGAAGAGCATCACCTGATGTGGGTGTGCGTCCAAGAGACGGGTGAGATATGGACTTGGGCTAACCCCGAAGTTCGCGTCCAGAGCAACCCGTCGTTCAACCGACCATCTTGAACGCTACTTCTTCCGTCTCGGCTACGCGCCTGCCCCAACCCTTGCCGAAGGTTTCCCATGTCGGCAGGGCTTGCAGGAACTCAAGTCTGCGTTCGCAGATCTTGGACGCCAGCTCACGCGGGTTCATCTTCGCTACAGCGGCAAGTGTAGCAGGGCCGATAGCGCCATCAGCAGCCACACCACAAGCGCCCTGAAGAAACTTGCTGGCACGGCCAGTACCAGAATTAATAGCAAGGTCAAAAACAGCAAAATCCACCCCATGCGGGAGGTCATCGCAGCGGCACTTGTCCCAGTACCGGGCTTTGTAGAGCGGCGCGACGTCGGCAACTGTGAGGGCTTTAATGTCATCTTTGGTTACCTCATGGCCGACCCATTCTTCCCAGACTTTCTTGGTGCAACCGAGGTTGGTTGCGCCGCCAGGATCCTTGGGGTGATCGACGTATCCCCCTTCGTGCTTCAAGACATGGGCGAGGCACTCTTCAAAATTGTCTTTCATGGCTTATTCCAAAGGTTTTGAGTTGTGGATCATGGCGTCTTTCTTTTGTGAGCCAGACGACGAGCCAAAGTAAAACGCCATAACGCCTGTCCACCCGGCGGATAATGTGCCGAGCAGCATAAGCAGGACTTCTGAGCCATTCAACGGCAACCCGCTGATTAAGACATACGCAATAATACCGAAATAGCCTAACGTGACGCTGATCGCCAAAGCCCGTGGAATCCAGTCTTTGGCCTCTGTCTGCATCGCCCGCGCTGATTTGCGGTCGTCCACCGCAAGCGCCTCTAAATCAATGTCTAGGCTCTTCATCTGGACACGGAAGTCGGCGTCGATCTTCTTGACAGACGCAAGCTGCTCAGGTGAGGCGGCGCGGAGCGCTGTTTGCAGATCGTCCTCAGAGCCGTCCTCGTTGCCGAGCAGTGCCTGGGATAGCGCCTTCGTTGCCATGCCCGCCAGTGGGCCGCCAAGGGCCGTAGCGATGCTAGGCGCGACTGAGCCAAGTAGCGGCCCGAATGTTTTAAGCAGATCCATCGTCCTTACCTCCAGATTTAGAGCCTAACATGATACCCGACAGCGTGCCGGTCAGAAACGTCGCAATCGGCGCAATCAGCTTAAAAAATTCTTGGTCGTTTGGCGCTTGCCCGTCAATAGGCTGCACAACAAATATCAGGCTGTACAGCACGGCAAAGACAGTTCCCGTCAGCGTCAAGCACAGGCTGATGCCGATAATGAACTGGAGAAGCGCGTGGAGTTCGTCTTCCTTGATCCTCATCGCGCTACGGCTCCGCAAGGGTTCTGTTTCAGAGTGTCTGCGGAGCAGGTTCCAGAGGCGGTGCAGATGGGCGGGTTGCACTCCGGCGCATCCCAGTTCTTGGGGTCTTGGCACGGGTAGCGGTAGCGGTCTTCGCACCCTGACAGAACCAAAAATGCAATTGCCATCAGGTATCTCATTTGTGCGCCGTCAGATAGATGAAGAGTGCAAGACCGAGAGCCATAACGATAACGCCCAAAAACATCCATGCGCCCAAGATCAGTTCAGCTTGGCGTTCCTCGGCTTCCTTCTGCGCGGCGGCGGCCTGACGCACGGCCTCCTTACGCATTTCGGTGACTTCCTTCTGAATGGAAGTCCACGCTTGCAGGCCGTAAGCCCCTACAAACAGGTTCTTGGTGTCGAGCTGCAACTGTTGCGCCTTAGCCCGCAAAGCGTACAGCTTGATTGCTTCAGCCTCGTATTCTGCTTGGCTTTGAAAAAACTTCTTTTTTTGCCCAGAGGTTAATTGCGTGATTTGCGCAATCCTTGCAAACAGGCTTCCCACGCGCTCTGCAACGTCAATGGCTTCGTGCCCGGCGTCAGTCGCTGACTTGATCCCATTATAGATAGCCGTCGCGCCCGCTA
>Ga0222713_10003727_pt1 | contig 15620 bp, 17 predicted proteins | sample C33_649DmetaG_FD_165061 | JGI IMG/M metagenome (GOLD analysis project Ga0222713, IMG submission 165061) | Estuarine water microbial communities from San Francisco Bay, California, United States - C33_649D | ecosystem: Environmental > Aquatic > Marine > Unclassified | place: USA: California...
GTTGATGCGTGCGGTGTCGACGGTGGCCGGCTCGCTTGGGCGCGTACGGCGCATGATTTCGATCATCGCTTCGTCGCGGGTTGGGGCGACGTGCTTTTCACGCAGCCACTGCTCTTCGAGGAAGTCGAAGTACTTCACGAAGCGCTCCAAGAAACCTGGTGCGTTTTGCTCGTCGTAGCCGAGTGCGCGCAAGATGAGGAAAATGCTGAGGCGGCGCTTGCGGGCAATGCGAGCACCAGCGGTTGGGTTCTTGCCGGGCTTGTGCTCGACGTCGAATTCAAGCCATTCACCACGCTGTGGGTGGATGGTGCCTTTCACCAACTGGTGCTTGGCGAGGTTACGCAATCGGTAACGCTCTCCTGCTTCAAAGATCACGCCTGGCGAACGCACGAGCTGAGAAACAATGACCTTTTCGATGCCGTTCACGAGGAATGTGCCACGCTCGGTCATCTTCGGGAACTCACCGATGTAGACGACTTGTTCTTTGATTTCACCCGTATCGCGGTTAGAGAAACGAGCCTTTACGAAGCGTGACACCGCATAGGTGTGATGCTTGATACGACATTCAGTCTCAGTGAATTTTGGCCCGGGTGTGAGTTCGCGATCGTCGGGATCAAATTCCAACTCGAGCTGCAAACTGCCGTCAGTGGTTTTGATTGGCGAGATGTCAGAGAACACATCTTGCAAGCCGTGGCGCATGAACCACTCGAAGCTGTCTTTTTGCACCGCCAAGAGGTCGGGCATTTCCAAAATTTCTTCGAGTGACGCGAACGAATAACGTTCGCGTGCGGCGGCGCGAGACGGCACGAGATAGGACTCCTACTTGCTGGCGGGTGGAATTGCGGGGACTAACGAATTGCGACGTGGTGATGTGGGCTGTTCGCCAATGCACGGTCGCTTGGCCTCTGGAGAGAGGTTTGGCGGGGGCGTTGCACGGCGACTCGTCACGCTACCCGTGCGGGGCCGACTTTCCACTCGACAAACGTGTCGAGCGGGCGAGATCGGCCCCGCCGCGGTAACGCGAATCCATTGGCAGGGCTGCCCGCAGGCAACCGCTGACCGGCGTGAACCGATCAGGCCAATTCGACTGTGGCGCCTACTTCTTCGAGCTTGGCTTTTGCCTTGTTGGCATCGTCCTTGCTGACTTTTTCCAAGATGGGCTTCGGTGCGGCATCGACCAATTCCTTGGCTTCTTTCAGACCAAGGTTGGTGAGCTCACGAACAACCTTGATGACTTGGATGGGCTGGCCACCTTTGTCCTTCAAGACCACCGAAAACTCGTCTTTGTCGTCAGCGGCGGCGGCTGCTGGAGCGCCTCCACCGGCGGCGGCAACGGCCACTGGGGCGGCTGCAGTGACGCCGAACTTCTCTTCGAACGCGTCGAGCAGGTCTTTCAGTTCGAGCACGGTCAACGCGCCGATCCCGTCGAGGATCTCTTCCTTCGTGAGTGCCATATGTGTTTCCTCTTTCTCTCTTGGTATTGGTTTGGTTACTGGATTCGATCTGGCAGGTGGCTTACGCCGCTTGCTTTTGCTCAACGAGCGCCTTCAAGCCATAGGCGGCTTTACGCGGCAATGCTGAGAGCAGGTAGGCGGTGTTCGACATCGGGGCCTTGAGCAGGCCGGCCAACTTGGCGAGCATCACATCGCGTGATGGCAAGTCGGCAAGTGCCTTTACGCCCTTGGCGTCAACTGCTTTGCCGTCGACCACAGCACCCATCAACTTGAGGGCGGTGTTTTCTTTGGCGAAGTCGCGCAACGCTTTGGCTACTGCCGAAACCTCGCCATTGACGAAGGCAATTGCCACCGGGCCACCAACCATGCCGTCGATAGCGGCCATTTCGCCATCGCGAGCAGCGATTTTCACGAGGGTGTTCTTGTACACCTTGTATTCAGCGCCAAGTGGTCGCAAAGCGCGACGCAAGTTAGCAAGGGCACCCACAGACAAACCGCGGTACTCAGTGACAATTACGGAGTTCGAAGCGGCAAACTTTTCGCGAACTTCAGCAACGACTGCAGCTTTTTCAGTACGTGCAACTGACATGTGGATTCCTTCCTCGTGTGGCCAGGTTTCCCTGATTATTCACCCCGGCGGGGTGAACCACATTTCTATGGTTGGTAATGCGTGGGGCACGCTATCGGCACAAAAGCAGACTTACAACTTCTTTTGAATCAGCATTAGGCCGTTCGTCATGGGGACAAAAGTAACAACCAAATCCGCTCTCTCGCTCAAGGCCACGAGACAATCACGAACGCCTCGCCCTTTCTCTGACTGCGGTTCGTTATTAAAGACGTCTCCCTGGAAGAAGATGTCATCCACAACCATCAATCCTCTGTCTGTAAGTTTTGGGAGAAGTATCTCTGCATAGTTGAGATAGCGGCCCTTGTCACCATCGATGAATACGAAATCAAAGCTTCCGCCAACTGCGCCAGTAGCCAACATTTCATACGCATCGCCCAGTAGAACCTTGATTGTTCCACCGAACCCATTGTTATCGATATTTTTAATGGCGAGATTTCGGAACTTTTCAAACTTCTCAATGGTGATGAGTTCCCCATCCTGGGGAAGCGCCTGGGCCATAGCGATAGCACTAAGCCCCACGAATGTTCCGATCTCCAAAATGCGGCGAGATTGCGTGAGTTTTATGAGGAATTGAATAAATTGTAGATGAAGTCGCCCTGAACCCATTTGAGCAACGGACCACTCCTCGGGTGCTTGAAGATTCAGCTTCTCAATTGAAGCGTCTAATCGTAATTGCTTTACGAGATACGAATAGACAACCGACTCATAAGTCTCATCTACTCGGGAAAACAGTGAGACATTCAGTGGTTGCGTCGGAAAGTACTTATCCGATTCACTGAAGTCCTCAGGGATCTCAAAACCTGTTGAGTTAAATCGCTTCTCATTCATTGTCCGTTGAAGCTACCTTCACGCTGACTCAGCCACACTTGGGTCGATTCGCACGGCTGGGCTCATGGTTGACGACAAGGTGATGCGCTTCATGTAGCGACCCTTGGCGGCTGCTGGCTTGGAGCGCACGAGTTCGTCCAACACGGCTTTCACGTTGGCGACCAACGCAGACACTTCGAAACTGGCCTTGCCGACTGGCACGTGCACGTTGCCATATCGATCCGTGCGGTATTCCACCTTGCCACCTTTGAATTCGGTGACGGCGCGGGCCACGTCAGTGGTGACGGTTCCTGTCTTGGGGTTGGGCATCAAGCCACGTGGGCCGAGCGCACGACCGAGTTTGCCGACCATCGGCATGAGGTCGGGCGTGGCAATCACGATGTCGAAATTCATGTTGCCTTTTTCGATGTCAGCGGCCAAATCATCGGCACCCACCACGTCTGCCCCTGCATCGCGAGCCAACTTGGCGTTATCGCCTTGGGCGAACACTGCGACGCGCACGGTTTTGCCGGTGCCGGACGGCATCGAAATGGTGCCGCGAATGGTCTGTTCGCTCTTTTTGGTGTCCAAACCAAGGCGCACCGCAAGATCGAGTGTTTCATCAAACTTGGCTTTCGCCATCGACTTTACTTTGGTGACTGCAGCGGTCATGTCGTGCAGTTCGTCGCGATTCAGGCCTGTGGCCGATGCGACATACTTTTTACCGCGGTTATTTTCTGTGGCCATAAGGCCTCCCTCGTTGTTATGGCAGTCGGATGAGGTGATACCGACAAGCCGTTGTTGAAACTCCGACGCTATCGGCGCCGATCCAAAACTCGATCAGGTGCGTTGAATCTGCCCCAATATTGACGGCAAAGAGAGCCCATGGGCCGCCAAGATGTCATCATGTGATCCGTAGCAATGGATGAACTCATCTTGAAGCGCGAAGGTTTTCAACGAACCCTGATATCCGCTGCGAAATGCAAGGGCCTCAACCTCGAGGCCTAACGCTCGTGGCGCAGATTCTTCAATCACTGTCACATTGGAATGCCGGTTTAGTACTCCTATCAACCCATCACGATCAAGCGGCTTCAAAGTGGGGACGGTGACGATTTCGCAACTTGTGCCTCGTGCCGCAAGATGGTCGGCAACCGCAACGGCAAGTTTAGTGATCACCCCATAGGTAATGATGCAATGATCGCTTCCCGAGCGAAGCCGACGAATTTTTCCGAACTCCCACGCGTCGAGAGCCGACTCAGTAAGTGTTGGCTCACCGGCTTTCCCAAGACGTAGGTACATCGGCCCAATCTTTTGTTGCGCACACCAACGGGTCATTACTTCAACTTCAAGTGGATCACACGGTGCAAGAATGTTCATGTTGGGAACAGCCATTGCAATGGCAACATCTTCCTGGGCATGGTGTGTGGCTCCAAGAGTGGAGTACGACACCCCTCCACCAATTCCGACGATTGTCACTGGTAAGTTCTGATAGCAGAGGTCATCGCGAACGAACTCAAACGGGCGATACAGAGAAAACGTAGCGATGGTATATACAAATGGCTGAAAACCACGCATAGAAAGACCGGCTGCGATTCCAATCATGATTTGTTCGGCAACTCCAACATTGACAAATCGTTGAGGTGTGCGCTCTCGAAATTTTGCAAGTGACCCTGCTGGCGAAATGTCAGCCACGATGAGGCAAAGCTGATCATTGCTGACTGACTCTTCGTAGAAAGCGTCGGAGAACTTGTTGCGCATTAGTTGGAATCAATCTCAGCTAGTGCGTTGTGAAGCTCTTCGGCGCTCGGCGAACGGTAGTGCCAGATTGGTACTCCCTCCATGAAAGAAACGCCTTTCCCCTTAGTGGTCTTGGCGATTACCATCCGCGGAGATTGCGCAGAGAGAGAAGCAACGGTCAACTTGAGCGCTCGCGAATCATGCCCGTCGCACTCAGCAACCGACCAGTTAAATGCCGAAACCTTCTCCACGACTGGATAAAAAGCGGGCTGCCCAACACTCATCCGTTCAAGACTTGTGAAGTCGTTATTGTCCACAAACACGGTGATGTTGCTAAGGCCCAGTGAAGCCGCCATGGAAATTGCTTCCCAAGTCGATCCTTCTTGCAGCTCTCCATCGGATAAAACGGCAAAGAATTGCACTTCCGACCCCCTGAGGCGCTCGGCGTAGGCCTGCCCCACAATCATGCCGAGTCCATGACCCAGAGACCCAGTTGATGCATGAATTCCGGGGTTTCCAAAATCTGGGTGCACACCCAAAATGCCACCTACTTTGCAGTAGTTGGAGACATCAGAAGCTGACAACACTCCACGTTCCTCCAGAATGACGTATTGAATCATGCAGCCATGTCCTTTTGACATGATGAAGACATCCGAGGCTGCAAAGTTTTCTCGTTCCGACAGCAATTCGTTGTAGATCAGATCGACTATCTCGGTACAAGAGAAAGCTGGAGCGATATGCAGTGCGGTGACCTGTTGAGATATCTCAAGAATTCGACGCCTATATTTACGACACCGCGCAGAAGAATCTAAGTTCACAAACTGAGCCTACAAATCCTGACGTGCCCGAGAGGTTATTCGATGATCACCCAGCAATAGTCGCCGGTATAGCCAGCCTCGTTAAAAAGCTGAAGCCAGCCAGATGGATAGTCATGAAACTCTGCCGTGAGTACCCAACTCTCAAAGATCGCCTTCTGTTCAGGTGTCCGATAGGAGTCGACTCGGACGAAGGCGCGACCCCCCGATACTCGCTGAATCTCCCGTAAAGCCCCCGCAGCACGGTTGCGAACGAGATTATGGACAACGTCTATCGCGGTTACAGCAGCAAATGAATCATCGGGAAACGGCAACTGCTCAACAGTTCCAAACCGAACGCGATCGACTACTTCGGGATGACAATTCCTTACTGCATACTCAGAAACATCAATACCTACAGCATCAATGCCAAGTTCAACGAGCTCCTTTACAAGAAAACCCTTTGCACATCCGATGTCGAGGAAGCGATCGCCAGGTTTCAGCGAAAAATGTTCGATGATGTCAGCTGCTACCGGTTTCCATCGACCGTCATAGCGATAGCCGCCGTAACCGTAATCGCGCGGACCGTCAAAATAGAGCTCGCCGTATTGTTTCGAAATTGCAATTACTTCTGGCGACTTCGTGTGCTCTCGTGCTTGAACATTGCGCTTCGTTCGCGGAATGGATTGGAGAAGGTTTACTTCACACCCCATATAGATGAAACTCCTTCTCCATCGCCTGCTCAGGTAGAACCATCGGTCTTGGTCCGAATTTGTTTTGCAAACGACTTATGTCGAATGCCCGATATCCACCATGGGGCATTGGACCTTGGCGGGGTTGGGTACGAATCCTTGCTCCACCGCCACTAAGGTCAACCGCTTTCGTCGCAAGCTCCATGAAACTCCTCAACTCTCCAGATGCGATGTTTAAGACTCCAGTCTCGGACTCGACCGCGCGAGCCGCGTAAAAAGCCACATCAGAGATGTGTACATGATCACGCAACTCTTCGCCATCCCCAAACAGGATCACCTCGGATCCAGCCCTCGCAGATCGAATAAAACGATTTGGGCCATAGCCATTGTGCGGATCGGATGGTCCGTAGATCAGCGTTGGCCGTAGTACTAAGAGCGGATGTCGTGTAGTTGTTAGCAACATTTCCCTACTTCGATGCATGACGCCATGGAGCGATTCTGGAGCGGCTGGACTCTCCTCACGGAGTGGTTGTTTGCTATCTGAGTAGACAGCGTCGGAACTTACGTAGACGAGTTTTTCTAGCCGAATATGGGTTGCGGCATCGATCAAACCGCATAACATTTGGATGTTCGTCAAATACTGATGAGTTGACTTGCATGGTGCATCTGCAGCAGCAAAAACCACGGTGTCACCGTCCGAGATGATCCGTGAAAGTCGCGCTGAAGCATCTGCATCCGCGAGGTTTACATCCGAGCGAGTAGTTCGCACAACTTCGTTGCCGGTTCTCTCCAACTCGGCCGCGATAGCAGAACCCACAAAACCTGCTGCCCCGATCACTACTTTCCTATTCTTCATGCGCTCTACTTCCAAGGACTCGGTACGTACCCACGAAGTCTCGTAATCTCTGCGGAGACACCACTGCGTACGGATCAATTATGGAACTGACGGCTTGCAACCAGCCACTGTTGGAGTTCAACTCGTAAATGTATTCTGGCCACGGCGTCATGATGAGCAAAGTCTCACACGCAGTTATAACTTCATTAATCGTCTCAACTTGCCTTACATGAGGAAAGCCAGTGACGTTAGCGGATGGATCGTGCACGACAAAGGACTGGTTAGGGAAGTTTTGAAGTACATCAAGTGACGGTGAGTTCTTGAGGCTGGCGGTGCCCGGTTTATAGGAAAGTCCAAGCATGCCAATTAGCTTGCCGCGCGACACCTGTATGTGTTCAAGTTGTTGAGAAACAAAACCCTTCCGAAACTCGCTGTGAGCCACAAAAGATGCAACAACTACATCGTTAACACCGTAACGACCGGCCAACAAACGAAAAGAGGCGAGGTCGCGTTCCAAATTTCCACCTGAGATTCCTAAGCCCGGCTTGAGATACGCAAACTTACCGATTCGAGGATCTTCCTGCAGCGCCGGAACCACCTCCGCCCAAGTTGCACCAAGATTCTCGCAAAGTTCAGCTAGAGAATTTGTAGTCGAGACCGATGCCGCAAGAAACAAATTGATCGAAATTTTTGCGAGCTCGGCACTTTCATATGACATCACATGGGATGGAGCAGGAAACATTTGCAACCAATCCGAAAAAACTCCAGGAAGCGGTAAGTCGCGGTTTTCAACACCGATGATGTGCCGGTCTGGGTTCACGGCACGTGTCACCGCTTCCGAAAAGACCAAGGTCTCCACCTGGTAAAAGACCTGCCGTCCTCTATGTGCGTACTCTCTGGTGAATCCTGGCGGCACTTGCGAACGGATCACAATTGGACACTCACTTGACGCGTACGCAACAGCTAGGTCAGTCAGCTGACGCACTTTGTGGAGGTCGCTCTTTCCTTCCTCGTCAGTTAGTACATCGCTAACCACAAAGAGAAGATCACATCCACGGAGAAGTTCAGGGTCAGCGGTCAACTTACGATTAGTGGACGATTCGAACCAAATTTCGTTTAGACCAGGCTCCATCACTGTCGGGCCACTTTGTTCGAGTTCCCTCAGCAACGCGATATCAACCTCAAACTGAACTACGGATGCGCCGCAAATAGCGGTAGCAGTCGAATACACCTGGCCAAGATGCGACATTCCCAGGAACCCAACCCTCATTTGCCCCTACTTTGAGATTCCTCGATGAGTCCTAGCAGCCCTTTTGCAATCTGAACATCGCGTTGCAGTGAAGTCGTCGGCGACTGACAGCTTCTGACAAAGTGAAGGAATTCCGCCTCCCAAGTTGGGTCGCCCTCTGGTTCGGTCCACTTCTCCTCTTCGGGTCTACCCGACGGACGAACTCGGCGGCGCAGCACGATCTCCGATTCACTCCATTTACAGAGTGACCGAAGATGAAGGGAACCGTTCTCACCCATAATGTGGGCAGCAAACGAATTACGCCAAGAAAGCAACGTCATCTCTCCATGAATATGCGGAAATGACTTTCTAGCTTGAAACACTGCGTGATCTGGTGCGCGATTCTCGTAGCAATCAGAGGAAACTAGTGACACATCGTCAAGCGGTCGATCAAACCAGAATGCAACAATATCCAAGAGATGACTACCCAAGTCTGGTATTACGCCAGCACCACTGTCACGCCAGAGCGAATCTCGCACCAGGGTCGCAGTTCCATTCCCATAGAACAAGTCACATCGATACACCTTCCCCAGCGTGCCCTGAGCGATAATTTCTTTGGCTCGCACAATGCTTGGCTCAAAACGATGGTTGTATGCGGTGTACAACAGGGTTTCGCTGTCTCGAGCCATTTGCTCAACCTCAGTAAACTGTTCGAAGTTCGCAAAGAGTAGGGGTTTTTCTACTAACACGTGCTTGCGATGGCTAACAAGATACTTGATGAGCCCATACTTGTTTGCGTCAGGCACGCATAGTAGGGCGGCATCGTAGTCCGACAGTGGAACATCGCGAACGTCAGAATAATCCGCCTCGTTGACAACAGGGTCAACAGTTGCAATGCACAACTCGCCGGCAATTCGCTGTCGTTTTTTGCCCTGTACGCCGAGCCCCACAACGATGACCCGCATCGTCTTCATCCTACGGAGTTCTACCCTACGTAATTGACTTCGCGCTCCAGTTGATCAATCCGAGCTAGGAGATCGGCACTGGTGACTGGGACGTTTCCATCCAACTCGCATTCTCGCGCTGCGGCAATTGACCCAAGGATTGCGGCTTGCACGGGTGACCCCGACACTTTAAGCGCTAGGGACGAATACGCGAGTAGTGCGTCTCCAGCACCAACTCGATCTACCACATCGCTGGTGAGGGCATCTATATGGAACCAACCACTTAAGTCAGTCGGGCTCGGCTTGGTATAGGTCAATAAGCCACGATCTCCAAGTTTGAGCATGAGCACCTTGCACTTTGCTACTTGGTACAAATTTGATGCGAGGGATCGAACATTTGAGTCCTGATCTCCTAACGAAAAACGCGCCTCACGTTCATTTGGAGTGATGAGATCAAATCCTTGAAACTCTGTAATGTTTCCCCATCGACTCGCTACTTGACTATCAGCAACACGAAACGCATCAGCTGGAAGTGACTGCAGGAGTCGAGGGATTGAACCGCGATGAAATATCCCATGACGAAAGTCCGAGAATACCTGAATATCAGCACGACTTTGAGAGCAACCTTCGGCAAATGACTTAGTGAAGTCTTCACTAATTGGTCGATTATCAAGTCGATCCACTTTGAGAAGCCGATAGGCATCAACGACAATTGCGTTTTTGTCAGTGGTTGGTCTTGTTGAATCCACCAGAGCCTGAACAATCACACCGGAATCTTCAAGATCATTTCTTGCAAACGCTCCAAGTTCATCATCCCCGAGCAGGGTCTGAAACACCACTGTCGCCCCAGCCGCACGCAAGTGTTTTGCAACTATGCCTGCACCACCAACGAAATGATCGAGGCGTTCAAATAGCACGCTGATGGTAGGCGTCTTTGTCTGACCTCCAATCATCGAACACCTGGTATAGGAGTCGATAATGGTGTCGCCAACCACATTGACTGACACACCTGAAAGCGCCTTAATCGTTTGACGCAAGTCGCTAAATTCAATCTTGTGACGCCCCATAAGCGCAATCAACTTTTCATGACGAAGGTCCGGTGGCTGCAGAGAAATCAGTTTGGTCGAAGACAACACATAATCGCCTGGCGAAAAAATCATGGTCCCGCCGTAACTTGCTACTACGTCATGCTCGGCTTGCGTCTTTGGATTCAATGCTCCGGTGGTGTACTCATATCCTTTAGCAAAAACGTCTGGCTGTAGTCGCTGGAGATTCTCTAGCGGAGTTGGGTTTTCGTCAATAACGACGTAGTCCACGAGTTCATAGGCTGCGAGGTTTGCTGCCCTTAAATCTTGGGGCACGTGAGGACGCATCTCGCCCTTCTCGATATGCATATCTGCCGTAATGCTCGCCACTAAAACTTCGCCTTTGGTTTTTGCATACAGCAAATGTCGAAGATGCCCGGGATGCACTACATCAAAAGTTCCATGACACATAACAACTTTCTGTCGACGTGGGAACCTGCCCAGGTCGCGCTCCAGCTCTGTAATCGACCTGATTTTGTGCGCATAGCGCTCATGAAGTGACTCCACCGGTGGACCTATCTTTCTCCCAGAGCTCGAAACCAACTCGCAGTAGCCGTCGCAATGGATTCTGGGGTCCATAGCGGCGCTTCCGCCCAATGATTGATGTCACGCACCATCTCGGCCACTCCTTCGCGAAAACCCACTGCTGGTTGCCACCCCAGCTCTCGATGAATCTTGGATGTGTCAGCCCATGTGCAATCCGGTTCGCCAGGTCGCATGGGAATGTACACCACTTCTCCACCGATGAGTTGAACGAGCTCGTTGACGGCTTTCGGGGCATTCGCGCCGCAGTTCCATACCTCACCGGAGATTGGAGTCTCAGCCGCCAGGCAAAAGGCTTCAGCAACATCTCTCACATGCACAAAGTCGCGCCGCTGCGTCCCATCGCCGACCACCGTCAGTGGGCTTCCTGCAAGTTTCTGCCGCAAAAAGACCCCGAACACAGCCCCGTATGCCCCAGTGGTTCTCACGCGCGGTCCGTATGCGTTAAAGATTCGAATGGAATTAACTGGAAGTTGGTACACCTTGGCCCAGTGAAAAAGAGTCTGTTCGCCAAGGTATTTTGACAACGCGTAAGGGTACTCAGGACTGATTGGGTGATCCTCCGTGGTTGGGGTTGCTGCGAGTCCATAACATGACGAAGATGCTGCGTAGACCACTTTCCTGACCCGGTGCGCTCGCGCAGCCTCAAGCACCCGAATGGTGCCCTGAACATTGACGTCCATGTAGTCAATCGGTCGCTCAATTGATGGAACAATGTCTCCAATTCCAGCAAGATGAAAGACATAATCCACTCCTTTGAAAACGGCATCATTTGCTTCCAGTCTTCGGATATCGCCATGTACCAGCGTGACTCGATCATTCTCCAGATGTCGCTCGATATTGACCTTATGCCCGCCACTGAGGTCGTCAAGAATACGAACCTCATGTCCACGAGCAACGAGGGCATCAACAATATGACTGCCAATGAAGCCTGCACCGCCAGTCACGACAGAAACTAGACGCATCACTTCGCTTGAATCGCCTTAAGGGTTCTCACGTTGTAATACCGGTCGTGGCTAATTGAGTTAGGCAAAAGCTCAGCTTTGAATGCTTTACACAAATCAGTAACTGCATCTGCAACCGAGAACTTGGGTTGAAAACCAGTTCTTTGACGAATCTTTTCAGAGTTGATGTGATACGACCGATTGTCATTCGACGGGGTTGTGACGATATCAATTTTTCCTAGCTCTTGGAATTCTTGCTCCACGACCTGCTTAACTACGACTGCAAGATCAGCTATTGATTGGTTCTCATATCCACAATTAAATGTCTCTCCCTGGATCTTCGTTGCATCAATTTCAATAAACAACTTGTACGCATCGCACATGTCTTGTATATGGAGATTCGGCCTCAGTTGGTCTCCTCCAAAGACTGTGATCTGACCTTTGTTTACGGCGAGGTTCGTCAAGATGTTTACCGAGAGATCAAGACGCTGCCTAGGTGCAAATCCACATAATGTTGCCGGGCGAATAACTGTGCAAACAAAATCGTCAGTCATGTGACGAAACAGCACTGGCTCGCACATCCCTTTGTATTTGTTGTAGAGCGTTAGTGGGACTAGAGGATGGTCCTCCGTGACATTCGGCTTGTCGGAAACTCCATAAACAGAACTTGAAGATGCATAAATGAAGCGTGCCACACCGGCTCGTTTGGCTGCTATAACCATTGGCTCAAACGCATCAAGATTTACAGAGGTACTGAGGTGCTCGTCTAGCTCAAAACTGGCATCGTTTGAGATACATGCCAAGTTAATAACAACATCGACACCACTAAAAGCCTGCTCAAGGGCGATGGCATCGCGAATGTCGCCCTTGATGAGTGAAAATCTCGGGTTGTCGATTGGAAGAAAATCGGTACCAAAGTAGCAAATATCAAATGCTGTCACTCGATAACCCATGTTGATGAGCTGTGGGCACAGCAGGCTGCCAACATAACCAGCGCCACCAGTCACCAGAACATGTTTCATCTACATGCAGACCTTTCTCGACAATTTCAAACTAGTCGGATTTAGATGTTGTACGCAGCCGCAACGGCATCACGACGGAACATCTGAACTGTCTCAAGGGAATAGTCATCGAGGGGCTTACCCACAAGAGCGAGCTTGGCAAGCACGTCATTTGTGACCGTGATAATGTCACAGCCCACTTCATCCGCTTGAAAGATATTAAGGAGTTCCCGAGGACTCGCCCACAGAAGTTTGGCAGCGGGACTTCCTGCGAGCAGTTTCTTGCACGCAGCCATGTGTGGTACCGGGTCTATACCGGTATCAGCGATGCGCCCAGCAAAAACAGACACAATTGACATCAGCGATGGTGATAAAACTGCACTGATTCCTTCAACTTGCTGAACAGTCATGACTGCAGTGACATTCACGACAATCCCGGTCTTCACGAGTTCAGCAATAAGTGGGACTGCGCTCTCGGACTTGGTGTTGGTGATTGGAATCTTAACGTTGACGTTCTTCCCCCAGCCCGCGATAAGAACTGCCTGGCGTCGCATCTCAGAGAAGTCGTCCGCAAATACCTCAAGAGATACTGGGTGTGAAGTGATTTTCGACAATAGTTCGCGTGCGAAACGCTCGTAATCGGAAATACCTGCCTTACGCATAAGCGTCGGGTTGGTGGTAAAACCTTTGATGAGTGGATTCTTGGCCATCTCCAGAATGCCTGAAATCTCAGCACCATCGGCAAATACATGAATATTGAGATCAGAAACTTTTGGCATTCTGCACTGCACCTCCTTGGGCAATGCACCACATTACTGCATCCAAAACATCGACAGCTTTGTAGTTATACATCAACGGGATGGGGTCAGCGACGTAGCCGCGGTCGATAAATACAGATTTACAGCCTGAACGATGCGCGGCTTCAAGGTCGCCTGCCCGATCTCCGATAACAAAACTTGAAGTGAGTGAAATGCTCCACTTACCCGCAGCATCAAGAATCATTCCTGGGTTCGGTTTTCTGCGACGAGCGTCCGAATCGCTTGGGTCGAAACTTACTTCTATATCGTCCAGACCAAGCTGCGCCTGAAGCGTCTGATGCATCGTCTCCACTATTGCTCGGGAGACTTTTCCACTGGCTACATCTGGCTGGTTGGTAACAACGATTGCAAGAAAGTCGGCTTCCTTGGCCCTCTGAATTGCCTCAACAGCTTCTGGGTAAATACGAAACTCCTCCAAGGACAACGCAGCGAAAGACCTTCCGTCACGAAGTGTTGGTATTGCCAGCACTCCGTCGCGGTCGAAGAATATCGCAGAGCGCTTCACCACTTCGTCGGTTTTACCTGCAACGAAGGATGCGAAACAAGACTGTGCCACACGACAGCTTGAAAACCCTCTGAGAATGGAGTTATGAGCTCTTCTCGCACAGCTGGCACTACCACCACTGCGTCACCTACCTGTGCCGTGAAGCCATCTGCCTTCCCGACCACCCCAAGAATTCGAGCTCCTACCCCTTGGGCCAACTTCACGGCACTTACGAGATTGGGACTGATATTTCGCTCGACATTTCCACCACCAACGGAGAACACAAGAATTGCGTCGTCTGCAGAAAGTCTGCTCACCTTGAGCCATTCGGTGAAGACAGTCTCCCAGCCTTCGTCGTTGGTGCGCGCAGTAAGTTCTGAAACATTGTCTGTCGGGGCGTAGGCCTCAATTCCGCACAGTTTTCGAAAGTCATTCACTGCATGGCTGGCATTACCAGCGCTTCCACCAACACCGAGAATGAACAACCGCCCACCACGATTTCGTAATCCAACTAATTCTGTAGCAATTTGCTCAATTTTAAGAACGTCGATTTCTCGACATATCAAGGCAGCTCCTGCGAAGAAGTCACGAACGTGGTCCACAAAAGTTGATGCTACGTGATTCGTTTACTTAAAGACTGACATCATGGGTAGACAAAATGTTCCCTATGGTGTGACGGTCAGCCCCATGCTGCGGGCGGTGCCGCGCACTTGCTGCTTGGCGGCTTCTAAATCATTGGCGTTCAAGTCGGGCATCTTGCGCTTGGCGATATCTTCGATGTCTTTTTCATTCACCGAACCGGCCACTTCTTTGCCTGGGTTCTTGGCGGCTTTGTCGATGCCGGCCTTTTCACGCAACAACACCGGAGTTGGCGGTGTCTTCAACTTGAACTCAAACGAGCGGTCGTCGAAAATCGTGATTTCCACTGGGATAACCGTGCCTACTTGGCTTTCAGTTGCAGCGTTGTACTGCTTCACAAACTCCATGATCTGGATGCCGTGGGGTCCGAGTGCGGTACCCACTGGTGGTGCAGGTGTTGCCTTACCTGCCGGAATTTGAATCTTGACGATTGCGGAGACTTCTTTTTTTGCCATGTGGAAAGTGATCCTTTGCTGAGAGTTATCTGGAGATGTACTGGGTGGATGATCAGTTGATTAGAGCTTGGCTACCTGGCCGAAGTCCATTTCGACCAATGTGTCGCGGCCGAAAATGTTGACGAGCACTTTCAACTTCATGTGATCGCCATTGATTTCGGCGATTTGACCCTGGAAGTCGGCGAATGGGCCTTCCTTCACGCGCACTGCTTCGCCAACGTCGTACTCCATCTTTGGTGCTTTGCGCTTGGGCTGCACTTCGCCTTCTTCTTTCGGTGCAAAGAAGTGCTGCACTTCTTTCTTCGAAAGCGGTGTTGGGCGCTGACCACGCTGGTTTTGCCCGACAAAGCCGGTGATGCCTGGGGTTTGACGAACACAAAGCCATGACTCGTCATCAAGTTCACAACGCACGAGGATGTAACCAGGGAACATCTTTTTCTGCACGGTCTGCTTGCGGCCGTTCTTGAACTCCACCACGTCTTCCATCGGGATGACGATTTCATAAATCTTTTGCTCGAGGTGCATGGTCTGC
>Ga0222713_10003728_pt1 | contig 15619 bp, 15 predicted proteins | sample C33_649DmetaG_FD_165061 | JGI IMG/M metagenome (GOLD analysis project Ga0222713, IMG submission 165061) | Estuarine water microbial communities from San Francisco Bay, California, United States - C33_649D | ecosystem: Environmental > Aquatic > Marine > Unclassified | place: USA: California...
TCGAATTTCTCTATTTTTTCCCTCATGTAGACATAATTCAATCCAAAAATTTTTTTTGTTTTTATCAAAAATTTTATATGTAAAAGGTTTATATTTTATGCCATCAATTATTTTTCCCTTGCTTAGCCCTTCTATTTTTTTTTCATCACAATAACCATAAACTCTTACTCTGTATTTTCTTAAAAATTCATTTTGAGGGAGTTCTAATTTTCTAGTAATGTCTCCAGAATTTGTAATAATTAGCAAACCCTCTGAATTTACATCCAGTCTGCCAGCAAATATAAAGTTTTTGAATTTTTTAGGTAAGATGTCGTAAACAATTTTACGATCATCCTGTTTATTTTTGGAGCATATGCAATCTACTGGTTTATAATATTTATATATTTGAGTAAATTTTTTAAAAATTATTAATTTTCCATCTAATTTAATAGAATCTCTTTGATTTACAAAGTGAACAGGGCTATTAATTTTCTGTCCGTTGAGACTAATTCTTCCTTCCAGTATCATTTTTTCAACTTCTCTTCTTGACCCAACGTTGTATGAAGCTAAAAACTTTGCAATTCTTATTTTATCTATTATTTTTTTTTGCATATGAATTTTTTTAAATTTTACATTGATACTCTATTAAAATTATGTCACCAAGCAATAAAGAGAAATGAAATTCCTATAAGTGCAATTATAGTAGATAAAAAAACTAAAAAAATAATTTCCAAATCTCACAATCTCACTATTGCAAACAAAGATCCTCTAGCACATGCTGAAATAATTGCTATTCAAAAAGCATTAAAAAAACAAAAAATTAAAAGATTAGATAATATGGATATCTACTGTTCTCTAGAACCTTGTACCATGTGTTCTGCAGCAATAGCTCTTGCAAGAATTAAAAATATATATTTTTGCATTGAAGATAAAAGTAGGGGAGGGTTGATTAACGGAAGCAAATTAGCTTTTTCAAATTTTTTTAAGTATAAATTTTCATATTATTATGGTTTTGAAGAGAAAAAATTTTCAAAAATATTAGTTAGTTTTTTTAAAAAAAAACGTAAATAAATTAATTAATAACTCTCCAGCCTATATCTTTTCTATAATATAAATCATCCCATTCTAAAATTTTTAACATTTCATGAGCCTCAGCCCTGGCTTTTGCCAGATCTGGTCCAATGCAAGTTGCATTTAATACTCTTCCACCTGCTGATAGTACTTTTCCGTTTTTATTAATTGTTCCTGCGTGAAAGATTTGTCTAGTATTATTTGTTTGAATTTTTTGTAAATTTTTAATTTCACTATTAGTGTTGTATGCACCTGGGTATCCCTTGGCTGCTGCCACAATCGTTATGCCAGGTTCTTTTTTCCAACTAATTTTTTGAGACATGAGTTTTTTTTCTTTTATAGAAAGTATTAAATTTAATAAATCCACATCCAGCCTCATCATTAATACTTGGCATTCAGGATCACCAAATCTTATATTGTATTCAATCAGCTTTGGCTGATTGTTTTTTATCATCAAACCCGCATATAAAATTCCCACAAATTTACATCCTTTTTTATTAAGACCTTTTAAAGTTGGTTCTATAATTTGTTTATTTATTTTATTTTGTAGTTCTTTGTTTATTAAAAGTGATGGTGAATATGCTCCCATACCACCTGTATTTGGTCCTGTATCACCTTCCCCAATTCTTTTATGATCTTGTGCAGTACCAATTGGTAAGTAGTTTTCTCCATCTGTGATTATAAAATAACTTGCTTCCTCACCTTCTAAAAATTCTTCTATTACGACTTTCTTGGATGTTTTAAATTTTCCATCTAGAATTTCTTTGGCACATTGTATGGACTCGCTTTTAGACAATGAAATAGTTACCCCTTTTCCTGCAGCCAAACCATCTGATTTAATTACAAGTGGATGTTGAGATTGATTTATATATTTTTTTGCACTCTCTAAATTATCGAATTCTTCATATTGTGCAGTAGGAATACCGAAATCTTTGCATACTTTTTTCATGAAAGCTTTAGAGCCTTCTAGTTGCGAAGCTTTTTTACTTGGACCAAATGTAAATATATTCTTACTGTTTAAATAATCTGCAATACCAGCTACTAATGGGACTTCGGGACCCACAATAACGATTGATATGTCGTTTGCTATCAATGCGGAGTATAGTAATTCGAAGTTCATATAATCCACATCTAAATTAGTGCTAATTTGTGAGGTTCCAGCATTACCAGGAATGCAAAATAATTTTGTTATTTTTTTGGACATGCTTAATTTAAAACAAAGAGCATGCTCTCTACCACCACTTCCAATTACAGCCACGTTCATGTTAATATATTTACTATATTAAAATGCAAAATATTCCAGAGTTTTCAGTTTCAGAGATCACAAATCTTACTAAAAAAATTTTAGAAGAAAATTTTACATTAATTCGAGTAAGAGGTGAAATATCAAAAGTCAAAGAATTTAATAAACATTTGTATTTTTCTATTAAAGATCAAAACTATGTTTTGAATTCAGTATGTTGGTCAAGAAATGTAGATTTTTTAAACATTAAACCAGAAGAAGGAATGGAAGTTTGCGCACAAGGAAAGCTTACAACTTATGCGAAAGGAAGTATTTCTAATTATCAGCTTCAAGTTGAACAAATAGATATTCAGGGAGAGGGAGCTTTATTAAAAATTTTTGAGTTGAGAAAGAAAAAGTTAATGGAGGAAGGTTTGTTTGATACAAAGTTTAAAAAAAAACTTCCCTTTCTGCCCACTAAGATTGGAATAATAACATCATCAACAGGGGCCGTGATAATGGATATTATTGATCGGGTCAAAAAAAGATTTCCAATGCATTTGGAATTATACCCCGTTTCAGTACAAGGATTAAAATCCGCAAATGAAATTGTATTAGGTTTGAATTATTTTAATCAATACACAAAAGTGGATCTGGTAATTATTGCAAGAGGCGGCGGCGGTGTTGAGGATTTTATGCCTTTTAATGATGAAAATTTAGTCAGAGCTGTATTTAAATCTAAAATTCCAGTAGTTTCAGCCATAGGACACGAAACAGATTTTACATTGCTAGATTTTGTTGCTGATGTAAGAGCTGCCACACCAACAGCTGCTGCGGAAATTGCAGTGCCGGATATTAATAATTTACGAAAAGAAATTAAAGAAATTTTTAAAAATTTAAAATTCACTATTGAGATTATCTTTAAAGATGCAAATGAAAAAATGAGAGATTTAACAAAATTTCTAAATATTGCATCTTTAAAAAATTTTATTAAAAATAGCAATAACTCTGTGTCAATTGTTACAAAAAATTTAAATTTTTTTTTAAAGAATCAATTAAAGCAAAAAAAATTAGAAGTTGTTAATTTTAGTATAAGATTAGAAAATTTAAGTGTTAAAAAAGTTTTAAAAAGAGGTTTTGCAATTATTAAGGATGTTAAGAGTAAAAGTATATTAAAATACAAAACCCTTAAAACAAACCAGTTAATTGATATTGAGTTTCATAACGGCAATGTTGCTGCTAAAACAATAAAAAGTCATGAATAAAGAAGCTAAATTAAAATATAATGCTGGTTCTTTTGAAATATTGGAAAGTGGAGATTATGTAATATGTGCAGTTTCAAAAGCAAAAATTCCATTAGAAAATTTGAAATATTGGAATGTTGAGCTGCAAGAACCCTATCTTTCACCTGTAGAAGTGTCTCAAAAATTTTCGAATGAATAATAAATTTTTTATTTATTTGTTTTTATTTTTTTTTATTAATAGCTATGCATACTCATTAGATTTTAAGGGTGAGTTTACTGAAGGAGCTTTAATAAAAGGAAAAGCTAATAAAGAAACTAAAATTTTTATAGATAATCAGCCTTTGAAAATATCAAAAACAGGTTTATTTGTTTTTGGAATAGAGAAGGGCAAAAAAAATATTGTAATTGACGTTTATGAAAAAGATGAAAAGAAAACTTTAATAAAAAAAATAAAAAAAAGAAATTTTTTAGTCCAAAAAATTAATAACTTGCCAAAAAAAATGGTTACACCAGGAAAAAAAGAGTTAGAGAGAATCAAAAAGGAGCAAGTTTTTTTTGATAAGATGAGAACTGTTAACTCTGATGATATTTTTTTTTACTCAAACTTTATTAGACCAGCAGAGGGAATTATTTCTGGTAGATTTGGTAGTCAGAGAATTTTAAACGGTAAGCCTAGAAGACCCCATCTAGGAATGGATATAGCTAATAAAAAAGGCACACCTATTAAAGCTAGTGCAAGTGGAACAGTAACTCTTGCAAAGAAGGACTTGTATTTTACTGGGGATACCATCGGAATTGAGCACGGCCATGGCATTACATCGGTTTATTATCATCTGAATTCGATTAATGTAGTAGAAGGACAAAAAATTATTCAAGGAGATATTATAGGAACTATGGGTTCCACAGGAAGAGCAACGGGTGATCACTTACATTTTGGAATTTATTGGATAAAAAATCCTGTTGATCCAGAATTGGTTTTGAAAAATTAAACTTTCCATCTATTGTGGGTCCAAATCCATTGCCCTGGGTTTGCTAGAATAATTTTTTCCATTTCTTGATTAATTTTTACCCCAATTGTTTGTTCGTTATCATTGTTTGGATCAATGGGAATTGGATTTAAAATTTTCATTTTAAAATAATATTTATCCAATCTTTTTATGGATATAGGAACTATTTGATAATTGTATTTTAAAGCCAACTGGCTAGGTATGGATGTTGTAAATGCAGGTTCATTAAAAAAATTAATTTTTGTACCTTGCGTAATAGCCTGATCTACCATGACAGCAATATTGTTTTTGTTGTGAACAGCTTTCAACAAAGCTTTTGTTCCATTTCCTTCTTTTCCAGGAATTTTTTTGGGTATTTGAAAATTACAAATATATTTTTTTCGCCAAAATTCCATTAATGGATTCAGAAATATATTATTCAAAGGTCTATAAATTGCAGCAATATTAAGATTATTTCTGTCTAGTTCCATGGCCATCAATTCAAAATTCGCAAAGTGTCCAGATATAAAAACTGTAGGTTTTTTTGTTGATTTGATTTGATCAAGTATTTCCATGCCTTCCAGTATAATGTGACCAGAATCTTCTCTAAAGTTTTTTAGATATACATATTCAGAAAATGTTCTTCCAATATTACACCACATTTCTTCAAGATATTTTTGTTCATTTAAAGTATCTAAAGTTGGAAATGCTCTTCTAATATTTGCAATAGTTCTTTCTTTAGATTTAAATTTAAATCCTAAATTTTTTGCAATTTTGCAGCCAAGATCAGAGGATAGTTTTCTGCCGATAAGCTTAAAAAAAATAAACAAAAAAATAACAATAATAAATTCTAATAAGTATTTAATAATTTTCATAAATTTAAAATTCTTTGAACCAATTTTTCCTCGTCTTGAATTTCTAGTTCTGTGGATAAATATTCAATATTATCTCTTTTATTTTCGTCGATTCTTAAAAAGTCTTTTTCAGTTGTTAATAAAATTAAATTTTTATCTATAGCGTTTTTTTTTAATTTTTCTAATTCGTTAGATGTATAAACATAGTGGTCAGGATAAAATTTGTAATCAATGACAGAAATATTTGAATTTTTTAATAAATTTAAAAAATTTACATTATTTCCTATTCCTGAAAAAATATAATAATTTTTGTTTATATATTTTTCTTTGTTTAATATTTTATAATGTGAATAAGTAATTTCTATTTTGGGGTTATGACTTTTAATCGTATTTTCTAATTTTTTATTTATTTGACCATTTATAACAACCAAATCTGCATTTTGTAAATTTTTTAATGGTTCTCTTAAAGGACCACTGGGTAGAACAAAGCCATTGCCAATTCCTTGTGTCGAACTAAAGCAAAGAATAGAATAATTTTTTTTAATTTTTGTGTCTTGAAATCCATCATCAAGAATAGCCAAATCAAAATTTTGTTGTATGGAGTTATTAATTGCCAATTCTCTTGTATTTTCGCAAGATACTTTGCAATATTTTTTTAGCAAATTTATCTCATCGTATTGATTTGGGTAATTTTTTTTTATTACTGATATTTTTCTTTTATTTTCTAAAAGAGAGTTAAGTTTAATTACTAATGGGGTTTTGCCAGTGCCTCCAATATAAATGTTACCTACGCAAATAATTTGAATATTAAAACTATTTTCTTTTGTAATTTTTTTTTTTAATAATAATATTGATAAATATATTGCTGTTAGAGGAAGAAGTAGAATAGACCAAATTGATAATGTTTCTGAATCCCAAAATTTAGGTTTATTTAAATTCATTCTTTTATAATAAAAGAATTAAGGTAGTTGATATGATCAAGCAATATTTTTTCACTTTTTTGTTTAATAATAATTTTAAAATCGTCATTATTAAATGTTTTTGAAAATCTTTTAATTAATTCTTGCGAAAGTTCCTCTGGTGAAGCGATTGGTAACGAAATCTTGTTCTCTTGCAAAAATTCATAAATTTCCTTGAAATTTGATACATTTGGACCATGAAAGATAAGGCATCCTTCGCTAGCAGCCTCCAGTGGGTTTTGACCACCGTGAGGAATTATTGAACCGCCTAAAAATACAATATTAATTTTTTTAAAAATTTCTTTTGCTTCTCCGTATGTATCTAGAATAAAAATATCACTTTGGCTTTCATTAACTTCTTTAGAGCTTTTTAATTGCCAAGTAAAATTATGTTGATTTAGCAATTCTGTTATTTTTTTTACTCTTGAAATATGTCTGGGTATTAAAATGCATTGTGATAATAAATTTTTTGACTTAATATTTTTGATTGTTTGTATAACAAACTCTTCTTCTCCTTCATGAGTACTCATGGCGACCCAGGTATTATCTACAGATTTATTAAAAATAAATTTATTTGATAAAGCCGTTTCTTTATGTGAGATAAATTTTAAATTTCCAAAGTAGTTGACATTATAAATATCAAAATGTTCAAGGAACATCTTGGCTTCCTGGCTTTGACAAGAAATCGAGTCAAATTGACTGAATATTTTTTTAGCAAACGTTTTTGCAAATGCCCATCTTTTAAATGATTTTTTTGATAATCTTGTATTTAATAGAATTAATTTTGATAAAGGTTTAGATTGAAAAATAAGGTTTGGCCAAAGCTCAGATTCAACAAATATTGCCACATCAGGCTTCCAATGATGTAGAAATTTTTTTACTATTTGAGGGGTATCGATCGGTGCGTATTGATGAATAACTTGAGAGTTATTGTTAAAAATATTTTTGCAGTATTCAGCTGAACTTGTAGTTACCGTTGTTATTAAAATTTTTTTTGAAATTTTTGTACTGTAATAATCTATAAGAGGAATAATAGATTTTATTTCACCTAAGCTTGATGCGTGAAACCAAATTGTTTTATGTTCATTTTTAATAATATAGCAACCCAATTTTTCTTTATATCTTTCAGGGTCTTCCTTGTTTCTGATAACTCTAATCTTTAAAAATACGCTAGTAAAAAAATGAAAAAAAAAACTTAAACTGATATATAATTTAAGCATAAAAATTATTCATTAATTTCCTGATTGTATAATTTTTTATATAACTCAGATTTTTGAATTAATTCTTCGTGTGTTCCCTCGTCAATTATTTCTCCATCAGACAAAACAATAATTTTATTAGCACTTTTAATCGTTGATAGTCTGTGCGCAATAATAATTGTCGTTCTATTTTTAATTAAGTTATCAACTGCATATTTGATTTTTGCTTCAGATTCGTTATCCAAAGCCGACGTTGCTTCATCTAGTAGTATAATTGAACTATTTTTCAGCATTGCTCTTGCAATAGATATTCGTTGTTTTTGACCACCAGATAGCTTTACTCCATTTTCTCCTACAATAGTTTCATACCCTTGTGGTAAATCTTTAATAAATTCATCAGCAGCAGCATTTTTGCTTGCCTCTAAAATCTCCTCTTTAGTCGCATCAAATCTACCATATTTGATATTTGCCTCTACTGTATCATCAAACAAAATTGTTTCTTGTGATACAAGTGCTATTTCTTTTCTTAAAGATTTAAGATTTACCTGATTAATGTTTTGTTCATCGATTTTAATTTCACCACTAATAATATTATAAAATCTTGGAATTAAATTTATAAAACTTGATTTACCTGACCCACTTTTCCCCACTAATGCTACAGTACTACCTCCCTTTATAGTGGTAGTGATATTTTTAATTGCCTCTGTGCCGTCCGGATACGAAAAGTTTACATTATTAAAAACAATTTCTTTTTTAGTGATTACTAAATCTTTTTTTTCAGGATCATGGGATATTAAATCTTCATTATCCAGTAGTTCATAAATTCTTTTTGCAGCTATTAAACCTTCGTTTACTCCTATGTTTACTCCTGACAATGCTCTAACTGGTTGGTAAGCTAACATTAAGGCTGTTAAAAAAGAAAAAAAACTCCCCACTTCAATTTCATTTCGAATACTCAAGTATCCTCCTACCAATACAACTATCGCTATTGCTATCCCAGTAATAGTTTCCATAATTGGTGCGGCGCCCAATCTTGTTCTTTCTACCTTTGTCATTTTTTCTATTCTATCTTCTATGACAGATTTAAAATTTTTTAGTTCCGCATCTTCTTTTTGGAAAATTTTTATAACAGAAGTCGCTTTTAAAATTTCAGATAAAAATTTTGTAAAAATTTCACTTGCTTGTAAACTTTGATTTACAAATTTTCCCATCCTTTTACCAAATTTTTTTGAGAAAAAGGCAGCAACAGGTATCATAATTATAGCCAATAAACTTAATTTCCAATTTTGATAAAACATAAGAGCAATTAACGCTATTAAAGTAAAAAATTCTTTAACAGCAGAAATGGCAATGCCATTTATTACATTAAGCAAAGTTTGGGTATCATTAGTAAAATTAGAAATAAATTTTCCAGAGTGTTTGCTAATTAAAAAAGAAGTATCTGATTTTAAAATTTTATCAGCCATTAAAATTTGAATATTTTTAGTTATATTAAATGAAATTTTGATGGTTTTAATTCTAATTATATAAATGGAAATAGACTTTATTAAAAATGCCAAAACAATAAGTGCAGGTATAATAATTAGCAAGGTTGTATCTTTTTCAATAAATATTTTTTTTATAGCGGGATCTAGTAGCCAGGCTACAGCCGAGGTGGAGATTGCGGATATTATAATAAATAAAAAAATGATTAAAATTTGGGATAAATATTTTTTGACTTGAGTTTTAAAAATTCTTTTTATGAGTTCGATATTGCCCATTATTATTTTCCTGCAATTGTCATTTGGTTAATAAGTATAGAGGGTGAATTAGTGGCGTAAATAAATTCTAAATCATTGGCTAAAGTTAAGTTTTTGTACATATCAAGCAAATTCCCTGCGATTGTAATTTCATTTACAGAATGACTAAATTCTCCATTTTCAATTAAAATACCAGAGGCACCAATGCTATAATCGCCAGTAATTGTGTCAGAACCACGACCAATTAGATCAGTAATTAATAAAGCTTTTTTTTGATTAGCAATTATTTTATTCAATTCTTCTTTTCCATTTTCAAAGTATAAATTTGTACTTCCTCCACTTCTTCCATTTGTTTCCATTTTTAGAATGTTTGAATGATAAGTGTCTAATAAAATATTTTTAAATTTTCCATTTTCTACTATTTGCATTTTTTCACATTGTACTCCCTCCGAGTCAAAAGCCTGAGACCCAAGACCCATTTCAATAAGCGGGTCATCAAAAATATTAATTGTTTTTGAAAATATTTCTTTTTCATATTTATCCTTTAAAAAAGTAGTGCCCCTTGAGAAAGCAGAGCCTGAAATTGCTGAAGCAAAACTAGACAATAAACTTCTAGCAACTCTTTTATCAAATATAACTGGTAATTTGGCGCTATTAATTTTTTTAGCACCCAATCTTCTGCTGGCCCTAGTTGCTGCAGATGATCCAATTTCTTTTGAAGAAAGTAATTTATGATAAAATCTTTTAGTAGAAAATTCATAATCAGTTTCCATTAAACCTTGATCCTCAGCTACCATTGCGCAACCAGCTGAAAATATTGATGTTTCATATCCTTTTGAAAAACCAAGGCTATTTGATAATACAAAATTAGACTTTGTCTCAGAAAAGGAACAGCCATTCGAATTGGTAATTTTATTATTTTTAAAAGCCTCTTCTTCTATTTCGTTTATAAAATCAATTTTTTTTTCAGTCGAAATATTTGTTTCATCAAATAAATTCAAAAAGATATCTTCTTTTGCTAGCTTGTTTTTATCTGGCATAGAAGAGTGGGGATCATCGGGTGTAACCTTGGTCATTTCTATGCATCTATCTATTAATTTTAACAAATCTTGCTCTTTCGTATTGGATGAAGAAACATTTGATTTTTTTTTATTAATATAAGTTGTCATAGCTACAGAAAGATTGTTAGAACTTTCGGAATGATCAATCTGCTTGTTGCGAAGGGATATGCTTTCTGAGATAGAACTACTAACAACAACTTCACAGTCAGTAGCCCCCATTGATTTTGCTTTATCTAAACAAAAAAAAGAAATTTTTTCTAAAAATTTTTTATCTTTAACCATTATATGTTGTTACAAAAAGTATGAAAAATATAGATAAACCATAATAATTATTTAATGCAAATAGTTTAGAGTTTTTTTTATATTCATTGTTTTTAAATGAAGTTATTTGAAATATTAAAATTAAACTTGATAAAAAGGCCAGCAAATAGCTAATTAAACTTGCATTCATTAAATTCAACAACGCTATAAATAAAGCAAAAGAAAGAAGATAACATATGGACAAAAATAATTTTATTTTTTTTTGAAATTTTATGGAGGTAGACTTTACTCCTATTTTGATGTCATCTTGTATATCTTGCATTCCATAGATTGTATCATATCCAAGAGTCCAAAAAATTGCCGATGTATACAAAATCACAGGCAATAAAGTAATTTCATTTCCCATTGCCAACCAACCTAAAATTACACCCCAATTAAAAGTAATGCCTAGAAATAATTGTGGCCAATAAGTTATTCTTTTCATAAACGGATATAAAATTACAAAAAAAGCTGAGCTTAAGCCAAATATGATAGATTTTAAATTGAACTGAAGAAGAATTGCTAGAGATAGAAAAATAAGTACCATGATTACGACCCAACCTGCTGTTGTAGAAATTATTCCTGCAGCAATCGGTCTAGTTCTGGTTCTTTTTATTTTGATATCAATTTTTTTGTCGATGATATCATTGTACACACATCCCGCACTTCTCATTAAAAAAGATCCAATAAAAAAAAGAAATAGGTAATGATAAAAAATTTCATTGTTAGAAAAGTTGATATTTCCTAATAATAAACCCCAGGAGCAAGGCCAAAATAATAAAAAAATTCCTGTTGGCTTGTCTAGCCTTATAAGTTTTATATATTTTTTCATTATTAATTTATTAAACTTATAAAAATTTTTTTAATTGGAGTAAATTTTTAATAATTTTATTTGGTTTATGATCTAAGTTATCAAAGTTTTTATTTAATCTATTTACCCAAATTGATTTAAATCCAAACGATTTAGATCCAACCACATCCCAGCTATTAGAGCTAAAAAAACAAACCTGAGTTGGTTTGCATTTGTATTTTTTTGTAACCAGTTCATAAACTTTTGGATCCGGTTTGTAAATTTTAACTTTTTCGATAGAAATAATAGAGTCAAATAATTGTTTAACTTGAGCTTTTTCAGTTAAGAGTCTTAACAGCTTTGGGGTTCCATTTGATAATATACATGTTTTTATTTTCTTTTTTTTTAAATAAAGCAAAGTTTCTTTTAACTCAGGATATGCTTCTAACTTTTGGTACAGTTTTAAAAGTTCTAATTTATATTTAGGATTGATATTGTGAATTTTCATTGAAAAATCTAGAGAGTCCTTAGTAACTTGCCAAAAATCTTTATGATTTTTCATTAAACTTCGAAGCCAAGTATATTCAAGCTGAACAGTTCTCCATGTACTCGCAAAATCTAACCATTTTTTTCCTATTTTATTTTTTATTACCGCAGCTGCAGAATTAATATCAAAACATGTTCCATAAGCGTCAAAAGCACAAACTTTGATATTGGAAATTTTATTTTTCATATATAGAATTTATCTTATGGATAAAAAAATTAGAATATTTTTAAGTGAAAAACTAGAAGAAAATAAAGATATTATTCTAAATAAAGATCAGTCGCATTACGTTATTAATGTCATGCGTTTAAAAGTTGATAATGAGTTATTGGTGTTCAACGGCAAGGAAGGGGAGTTTTTAGCAAGAATCGCAGAACAAGCTAAAAAAATTATAAAAATAATATTAATTAAAAAAATCAGAGAACAGACGAACTTAAAAAATATAACACTAGCCTTTTGTCCTTTGAAAGGCCCAAGGTTAGATTTTTTAATTCAAAAGTGTTCAGAAATTGGAGTTAAAAATTTTTTACCTGTAGTTTCTCATCATACAATTAATAGAAAAGTGAATGAAGAAAGGTTAAAAAAAATTATAATTGAATCTTGCGAACAATCAGATCAGCTGTCATTGCCGAATTTGAAAAAAACGTTAAAATTTGAAGAATTTGTCAGCCCTAAGTTTAATAAAGATATGGTTTTGTTTGCAGATATAAGTGCAAAAGAAAATATTATGAGCAATTATTTAAATAACAAAAATAATAACGTTATTTTGTTTATTGGACCCGAGGGAGATTTTTCCACAAAAGAAAGAGAGCAAATTAAAATGAATAAAAATTTTAAGAGTTTTTCTCTTGGTAACAATATTTTAAGATCGGAGACAGCTGCAATAGCAGGTTTAGTTTTACTAAATTTTTTATTGAATTAAAGTTTTGTTCCGCCAACAGTAATTTCATCAACTAGAATGGAAGGCTGACCAACTCCTACAGGAACCCATTGTCCATTTTTTCCACAGGTTCCAATACCAGGATCTAGTTTCATATCATTTCCCACCATAGACACTTTGGTTAAGATATCAGGACCATTCCCAATTAAAGTAGCTCCTTTTACCGGTGATCCAATTTTTCCATTATTAATTTCGTATGCTTCCGTACATGAAAAAACAAATTTTCCATTGGTTATGTCTACTTGGCCTCCACCAAAAGAAACGGCAAAGATTCCTTTATCAACTGATTTAATCATTTCTTCTTGAGAATGTTTTCCTTCAAGCATGAATGTGTTTGTCATTCTTGGCATGGGAGCGCATTCAAAACTTTCTCTTCTGCCATTTCCTGTCGGTTTTTTTTTCATTAATCTTGCATTCAACCTATCCTGCATATAATTTTTTAATATTCCATTTTCTATTAAAACTGTTCTGGAAGATGGCGTTCCCTCATCATCAATAGTAATAGATCCTCTTCTGTTAGTGATAGTTCCATCATCTACAATGGTTACATGCTCACTAGCTACTTTTTGATTCATTAAATTATGAAAAGCAGAAGTTTTTTTTCTATTAAAATCACCCTCTAATCCATGTCCAATTGCTTCGTGCAATAATATTCCTGGCCAACCAGGACCTAACACAACTTTCATTTCACCAGCAGGAGCATCTTTGCTTTCAAGATTTATCATTGCCTGTTTATAAGCTTGATCACAAACTTTTTTCCAATCATTGTTAGCAATATAATCATCGTAATTCATTCTTCCTCCGGTTCCATAAGAGCCAGTTTCTTTTCTTCCATTTTTTTCAACCATTACCGAAACATTAAATCTCACTAGTGGTCTAATATCTTTAAAATTTTCAGAGCCAGATTTTATGATTTCAATTTCTTGATACTCTCCGGAGATGGATGCAGTCACTTGTTTTACCGATGAGTCTTTTTGTCTTAAATACTCATCTACATTTTTTAATATTAAAACTTTTTCGTTAAAAGGTTTTGCTTCAATGGGGTTTGTGTCGCCATATATTCTAGAATTTGTTTTTTGAGAGAAATTATCCAAAGTACCTTTTTTATTTTTTAAACTTGAAATTAAATTTTTTGAAGCTTCACTTAGTGATTTTTTGCTAATCTCATTGGAATGCGAGTAAGCAGTAACATCATCTGTTACAGCTCTTAATCCATATCCTATAGAAGTGTCGTAACTTGTATTTTTAATTTTTTGGTCATCTAGGACAAAAGACTCACTTTTAGAACTTTCAAAAAATAATTCTCCATCATCACAATTTTTTAGTGTATCCGAGACTATTTGCTCGGCCTGTTCTCTTGTAAGGTCCGTATCTGTAAAAAAAGTGTTCATTATCGCTATAATTTTTTTTGATTTTTTACACACTTCATATACTTTTTGTCAAAGTGTCGCAAAGTTAAGCATACTTTGTTTTGCTATAAGGACAACTACAATATGAAAAATATTATCTTTTTATCTGCATTCTTTCTAGTAAGCACTAATCTTTACGCCGATCAGCCCAAAAATTGGCAATTAGGTTTTCAAGAAGGAGTTACATCTGTGATGCATGATCTTGTTTTTATGCATGACTATATTTTAATGCCAATCATTACCGCAATTTCATTCTTTGTATTATTTTTAATTTTATACTCTGTTTATAAATTTAGAGCTTCTAAAAATCCAAACCCATCTAAAACAACTCATAATACTTTTATTGAAATTTTATGGACTGTAATACCATGTTTGATTTTAGTGGTGATTGCAATTCCTTCGTTCAAATTATTATACAAACAAGAGGTCATTCCAAAAGCGGATGTTACTATTAAAGCTATCGGATACCAGTGGTATTGGGGTTACGAATATCCAGATGAAAAAATATCTTTTGAATCTGTGATGGTAGAAACTAAAGATTTAAAACCTGGACAACCAAGATTGTTAGCAACAGACACTAAAGTTGTGGTTCCGGTAAATAAAGTGGTCAAAGTTTTAATTACAGCAAATGATGTTTTGCATGCTTGGGCATTACCTGCGTTTGGTGTTAAAAAAGATGCGGTTCCTGGAAGAATTAATGAAACTTGGTTTAAAGCAGAAAAGGAAGGAATTTTTTACGGACAGTGTTCGGAACTATGTGGAATTAAACATGCATTTATGCCAATTACTGTTGAGGTGGTTTCTCAAGAGAAATATAATGAGTGGGTTGCAATGGCGAAGAAAAAATATGCAATGTATCCATCAAATAATAATTTAATAGTTGAAAATAAAAAATAGGAGAAAATAGATATGTCAGGTTATTCATCAACAGCTGATCATCATCACGAAAGTCATCCTACTGGATGGAGAAGATGGGCGTATTCTACCAATCATAAAGATATTGGAACTATGTATTTAATTTTTGCAATTTTTGCAGGAATTATAGGAACAGCCTTTTCGGTTTTGATGAGAATGGAATTGATGCATCCAGGAGATGGAATTCTAGGTGGAAATTATCATTTATATAATGTTTTAGTTACCGGACATGGATTGATCATGATTTTCTTTATGGTGATGCCAGCCATGATAGGTGGTTTTGGAAATTGGTTTGTTCCATTAATGATAGGAGCTCCCGATATGGCCTTTCCAAGAATGAATAATATTTCTTTTTGGTTATTACCTGCTGCTTTTATTTTACTATTAGCCTCAATTTTTGTTGAAGG
>Ga0222713_10003732_pt1 | contig 15613 bp, 10 predicted proteins | sample C33_649DmetaG_FD_165061 | JGI IMG/M metagenome (GOLD analysis project Ga0222713, IMG submission 165061) | Estuarine water microbial communities from San Francisco Bay, California, United States - C33_649D | ecosystem: Environmental > Aquatic > Marine > Unclassified | place: USA: California...
ATCAAAAAAATTCAAGATTTTTACAGCACGCAATTGAAACTGTCTCCCGCTCAGATCGCGATTGTCGATGGATCCGGGCTCAGTAAAGACAATCGGCTCTCAGCCAAAACGCTCGTCACGATTCTTCGAGCAGCGTGGTTTGATTTTGAAGTAGGACCGGAATATATTTCTAGCCTGAAGATCGAAGGGGGCGAACCTTTCAAATTACGTCGCAACGATCCAGAACTCACGCGACGTCTTCGGATGAAAAGCGGCTATCTGAATCAGACGCGTAGTCTTACCGGTTATCTACAATTGAAAAACGGGGATATTCGTGCGTTTGCGGTCATTTTAAACGGACCTTCGACGGAGGAGGATCTTTGGGATGTGATCGAGCGATGGGCGGACGCCTCATGACGCAAGAAAAAACTTCCCTCCATGGTTTGAATGGGGTCCTCACCGGTGGTCTGCTCATTGGTTTTTCCGGTATTTTTACCAAATGGGCGGAGCAGGGAGGCGTGGGTAATCTTGGGGTGGGCTTTTATCGCATGCTGTTTGCACTCCCTTTTATTTATCTGCTCGGCCTCAAAGATCCTTATCCGGAAGTGAAAACGTCCTATCGATGGGCCTGGCTCGCCGGCGCCATTTTCGCCGTGGACCTCTCGATTTGGCATGCATCGTTGCACTACACCACGGCCGCTAACTCGACGCTGCTGATCGGCCTCGCGCCTTGCTGGGTTATGTTGATCGAATTCTTCGTAAAGGGAAAACGTCCTCACGCCCTCGCATTCATGGGGATTGTTTTTGCCTTTACAGGCGCCGCTTTACTGGCCTTCTCCAAGGGTGCGCGATTTGGCTTAGGCTACGGTGAAATTTTAGCCAGTGTCGCTTCCATGGCCTACGCGGTGTTTATGCTGACCATGAATGAGACACGAAAGTTTCTCTCCGCACGACGCGCACTCTTGCATGTCTCCCTAAGCTCGATGGTCGTGTTCGGAGCCATTGGCCTCTTACTGGGTGAATCCTTTACGACGTTTACCCCGCATGCTTGGAAATCGCTCTTGGGGCTCGGGCTCGTCGTTCAATTCTTGGGCTGGTGGGCCATCAGTTGGGGCATGGGTCACATTAGCTCAGCCCTGTCGTCCATCGGACTTTTGATTCAACCCTTGGCGACGATCGTAATTGGGTGGTGGCTATTGGGTGAAAACCTCAAACCGCTGCATGCCTTGGGCGCGGTCTTTATTCTTTTAGGGATCGCCCTGGGATCACGGGCACCTCAAAAGGATGCATCAATTCCTACTCGTGAGTAAGGACGCCTCGGTCTTCACGATAGGCAAAGAGTTCTCCGAATCGCCCCCACGTGACTAAGGTATCGAAGGTCTGCTCGGGATTTTCCATCGGGAGACGTTGTTGAATTTCCAAGATCAGATCTTCGCGGGTCAATTCGCCGTCGTGCATGATGATCATGTCTCGAACCACACGGAAAAGCTTTAATTCAAGCAGTTGGGCCCGCCAAATATCTTTGCGCTCATCCATCGACGCATTAATAAATCGTTTGCCCAGCGGTGAAAGTATCACTTGGCGTTTAGGCGTATCCACAAAATCCATCATTTCAGCCGATTTCACATAAGAGAGAACTTCCTCAAACGGAACGTGGGTATTCGCGACCACTTGAAAGAGATCGCTGGTCCCCCCTTGGGTATCGAGATACTCCAGGAGTCCTAACACGTCATTACTTTGGGCTCTCGGCAAGGGTTCGATCACATCGTTCGGGAGTTGAACGGCGGTCGTGACCTCTTCGTCGGGTAATTCGACGCTGGTAATAATGTCGTGGAGTTGATCAACGAGTCGATTAAAGGAAGGCATCCGTGTATCCCGAGGCCGAGGAAGAGGATTATCGACAATGGTTCGGATGCGTCCAGGATTAGCGGAGAGAACCACAATACGATCCGCCATAAAAGCCACTTCTTTAATATCGTGACTCACCATCAGAATCGAAGAAGGGTTACGGTCACGATCTTTCCAGATATCGAGCAGTTCGGCGCGTAACGCTTCGGCGGTCAAGGAGTCCACGTGCGAGAACGGTTCATCCATCAGTAGAATTTCGGGATTCACGGCAAGGGCACGAGCCATACCAACTCGCTGCTTCATCCCCCCGGAGAGTTCTCGGGGAAAAGCTTCTTCAAATCCCTCGAGCCCCACCATTTGAATGGCACGGGACGCTTTTTCTTTTACTTGATCTTCGGAGAGACCTAGGGCGGACAGTACCACTTGGACATTGCCTTCGACGCTCATCCAGGGATAGAGCGCAAACGACTGAAAGACAACGGCTACTCCAGGATTCAAGCCCTTGAGGGGCACGCCTCGGTACTGTACTTCACCTTTGTCGGCCTCGAGAAGTCCGGCCCCAATACGGATGAGGGTCGATTTACCGCAACCCGATGGTCCAATCAGGGCGACCACTTCATTTTCATAGATCTTGAGATTGAAATCTTCAATCACGCGCAAGGATTTTCCTTCACCGCGTTGAAACGACTTCTGAATGCCTCGATACTCGCAAATAATTTTATTCATCACAGACTCACTTTATCAAGGAGTAGCGGGTTTCCGCTAACTCATAGAGGCGTTTCCACACCAATCGATTGAAGAGCACCACGGTGGTCGCTAAAACCAAGGTGGCTGCGGCCAATTGTGAGCCGTTTCCATTGGCCCCCGCCAAACTCAGAACGGATCCGAGGCCGAAGGTAGAAATTTGCTGATTTTGAAGCGTGACGTACTCGCACACGATGCTGGCATTCCAGGCCGCGCCGGCCGCCGTCAAGCAGCCGGTCACAAGGTGGGGGAGGATCGAGGGGAAATAGAGACTTTTGAACGTTTGCCAGCGATTCATATTAAACGCAGCCGAGGCTTCTCGAAGTTCCGAAGGAATCATCGAAGCTCCGGCGATGACATTAAAAAGGATGTACCACTGCGTGGCCAAGAGCATTAATAGGATGCTTCCAATGGATAAGCTGATTTGAAGATAGGCAAAAAAGGCAATCATGATCGGAAAGAGCATCGAAGAAGGAAAGGAGGCCACAATTTGAACCACGGGTTGGAAAACCTTTAAGACGCGAGGAGAGAGCCCGATCATCAAGCCGACCGGAAGCGCCCACAGGAGACCTAAAAGGGTTGAGATCACCACCCGACCCAGAGTCATCGCATCCGCTTTTAGAAGCAAGAGCCAATCCTGCGAGGTGAGCGGAGCGAGGAGTCGGACAATCTTGACACTGCCGATGCCGATGATGATGACAATGGCGGTCAAAAAGAAGAAACTAAGTTTGGGGCCGACCTGCTCCATGAATCGCATGAAGTTTTCATAACGGATGGAAGGAATCTGATCGAGAGGCTGTTGCAAGAGTCGGCGCAACGACGCCTCTTTTCGCCATTTTTCGATAGAGCGAACTAGGGATGATTCTTTGAGAATCGTCAAAAACCAGTGTTGCTGAAAGGATCGGTTGGACGAAGCGTCGGTGTCGAAGCGCTGGGTCCAAACCACAATGGGTCGCCAAAGAATTTGGTCTAAGAAAATCACCATCGCAAACGTCGCGAGGAGTCCGAGGACAATGGCGGAGCGATTACCCTGTTCCACCGCCGCGACCATGTAGGACCCGAGTCCCGGGAGACGGTAATCATTGTTACCCAGTCGGATCGTCTCGATCACCATGAGGAAAAACCAACCGCCGGCCATGGAGAGCATGGAATTCCAAGCCAAGCCCGTCGCGCCGTAGGGAAGTTCGATCCACTTAAATCGCTGATACCAATTAAATCGGAAGACGCGACCCACTTCCGATAAATCCGGGGGGACCGTCTTGAGAGAATAGTACAAATCAAAGGTCATGTTCCAAACCTGGGACGTAAAAATAGTAATAATCGCCGTCAGTTCGAGGCCAATATTGTTGTTGGGGAACAGTTGGACGAACGCAAGGAGCAGGGGCAATAAAAAAGATAAAGTGGGAATACTTTGCAAAATATCCAAGAGCGGAATGAGAAACTTTTCCGACCGTTCATCTTTGGCGACCCAGTAGGCATAGACAAAAGTGAATCCTAAGGAGAGTAAGTAAGCCAACAAGCCTCGGGTCATGGTGTAGAAGGTGTAGCGAGGGAGGGCCCAAGGGGATAAATCGATCTCAAACTGCGGACGCATAAACGCCGTCCATTCTTGGCCCACCTGAAGAAATCCAAACAGGAACCCAAAGATGCCAAACAGCAAAAGAATATCGAGCCAACGCCGGGAGCGAAGGGACGATGCGAGAATTTCGACGGGTTCCCATACGGTATGGATCAGTCGGTTTAACATAGGAGGTCCAATGAACAAAAAAGAGGGCAGTAAAAGAAGGCTAGGCTCAGGATAAGGCTAAAAGGACTTGAGCCCAAGGGTGAGGCTCCGCTCGGACAATTTGTTAGCGGCGCAATGACGGAGGTTCAGCGGATTCAGTGGATGACATCAACGCAACCTCCTTCCTTTACTGGTTCATTTAGTTAGTGTCCTCCTCTTGAATCCGGCCGTCAACCCTCGAAATGATTGACTTATACTGATAGAGATTGAAAGGACCTACTATGCGATCTGCGGTGATCATTGATGCAAAGAGGACCCTTATTGGACGCGGTGTCAAAGGGACCTTTGCGGCCACTCGCCCCGAGACCCTTGGGTCCGTTGTGCTGGAAGCGATGAAGAGCCAACTCGCCGATTGGAAAGATTTAGAGGATGTTTTGGTCGGCTGCGCGATGCCGGAAGGCGAGCAAGGTATGAATATTGCACGGCTGATTAGTTTTAAAGCGGGTTTGCCGATCACGGCGGGCGCGGCAACGGTCAATCGCTTCTGCGGTTCCTCCCAACAAACGGTCCTCAACGCTCAACAGGCAATTGTAGCCGGTGCCGGTGATCTTTTTTTAGCGGGCGGCGTGGAATCCATGTCAAAAGTCCCCATGGGAGGCTTCAATCCCAGTCTCGATCCTGAATTGAATGAACGCTATCCTCAAGCCTTCTGCTCCATGGGGATCACGGCAGAAAATCTGGCGGCAGATTTCAAAATCTCTCGGGAAGCCCAAGACGCCTTTGCTTACGACAGTCATCAAAAGGCGACTAAAGCGTGGCAGGCGGGAAAATTTAAAAAAGAAACGGTGACTTTTCAAACCCAAAACCTTCAAGGGCTAGCGACGACGCTTGAAATAGATGAGTGCGTTCGCCCTGATACCACCGAAGCTAAATTAGCGGAGTTAAAACCGGCGTTTCTTCAATCCGGAAGTGTCACCGCCGGCAATAGTTCGCCGATAACCGACGGCGCATCGTTTTTGCTCCTCGCAGAAGAGCGTTGGGCGCGGGCGGCCGGTCTTCAGCCTCGGGCTCGTATTCTGATGGGGGCCGTCGCAGGATGTGCGCCGGATCGCATGGGTCTCGGACCGGTGTATGCCACCCAAAAACTCCTGCAACGAGCCGGCATGACCCTCGATCAAATTGACGCCATTGAATTAAACGAAGCTTTTGCCGCACAAAGTCTCGCGGTCATTCAAGAAGGTCACTACGATCGAACCAAAGTGAATGCGTGGGGAGGCGCCATTGCGATTGGCCACCCTCTCGGGGCATCGGGTGCCCGAATCTTGACCACGCTCTTGCATCGACTCGAAACCGATGGGGGCCGTTTTGGTATTGCCACGATGTGTATTGGTGGCGGCCAAGGTATTTCGACGCTCATTGAAAAACTCTAAGGCGACGTTCATGACCCCCATTCGAAAAGTAGGCGTGCTTGGTTCGGGTGTCATGGGCCGTGGCATTGCAGCGCATGTGGCGAGTGCAGGGTGCACGGTGGAGCTCCTTGATATTGTTTTGGACGGTCAGCCGGCGAACTTTTTAGCCGAAAATGCCCTCGAGGAACTTAAAAAGAGTAAACCTGCTCTGATGATGCATCCGTCGTTCTTAAAAAAGATACGACCTGGAAATTTGAGGGATCATCTCGATCGCCTACGAGACTGCGACTGGGTCGTCGAGGTCGTCAAAGAAGAATTGTCCGTCAAGCAAGCGCTGTACGCTCGTATTGAGCCTCATCTCAAAGCCGAAGCCTGGATCACATCGAACACCAGCGGTATTCCCCTTCGTCTCTTGGTGGAAGGACGCAACGCTCAATTCAAATCCCATTTTGCGATCACGCACTTCTTCAATCCAGTCCGCTATCTTCGTCTTTTAGAACTCGTCAAAAGTCCGGAAGTCAGTGACCGTGACTTAGAGGCTTTTTCGGATTGGCTAGAGACCACGCTCGGTAAAGAAGTCGTGCCTGCGCTCGATAGCCCGACGTTCATTGCCAACCGTATTGGCGTGCATGGCATCATGTCGACCTTCCATTACGCTTTGCAACACAAAATTCCTTTCGAGGTGGTGGATTCTGTTTTAGGTGAGACTGCTGCGCGTTCACGCTCGGCCTCTTTCCGAACGTCGGATATCGCCGGCATTGATATTATGGCGGCGACAGCAAAAAATGTATTTGAACTATGCCCGCAGGATGAAGACCGAGATATTTTTAAGTTTCCCGAACTCTTGGATTGGATGTTAGCGAATAAAATACTGGGTAATAAAACTCGCCAAGGATTTTTTAAGAAAGACAAGGGCCCCGACGGTAAAAAGAGATTCTTATCGCTGGATCCTGAAACCAAAACCTACCGACCTCAAATTAAAAAAGACTGGCCCCTGCTGAAAGAACTCAAAAGCATCGACGATCCAGTCGAACGCGTGAGGACCTTGCTGACGTCACCCGACGAAGCCGGCGATCTGGCATGGGCCTGCATAGCCCCCAACCTGATCTACGCCGTGAATCGACTTGGAGAAGTTACCGAGATGCCGTGGGATGTGGATCGCGCCATCAAAAATGGATTCAATTTCGACGTAGGGCCTTTCGAACTTTGGGATGCCCTAGGGATCGAACGTGTGGTCTCCCGGTTGCGTTATGAGGGACGTAAGATTCCTCAACTCATTGAGGAAATGCTTGCCCGGGGCCTGTCGTCGTTTTATCAATGGGAGCAAGGCGTTCCAGTGGCTCAACTTCATCCGCCCACCTTGGGGTACCGACCTCTTCCGTCTCTCCCGAAACAAATCACGCTCAAACGATCCACCGGTACCTCCAAAATTATTGCTGAAAATCAGGGGGCACGGCTCGTGGATCTGGGTGATGACGTAGCCTGTCTGGAATTCAAAACGAAGATGAATGCGATCGACGATCAAATCGTGTTGATGATGGAAGACGCCATTCAAAAACATGTCCCCGGAAGATTTAAAGGTCTCGTGGTCGGCAATCAGGGCAAGATGTTTAGCGCGGGGGCCAATCTCGTGTTTGTCCTCAATGCGGCCCGCGATAAAAACTATGACGTGATCGAAGAAGGGTCTCGCCGTTTACAATATGCCTGTCGCTTAATGACGTACGCGCCTTTTCCCGTGGTCGCGGCCCCGTTCCAAATGGTGTTAGGGGGCGGGTGTGAAGTGACCCTCGCGTGTCAACGCGTGGTGGGTCAAGCGGAAACCTATATGGGTCTCGTGGAAGTGGGGGTGGGGGTGATCCCGGCTGGGGGCGGATGCCTGCAGATGCTCCTACGTCTCGAGGAAGCTCTGGAGGCGAAGGGTGAAAAAGGTCCGATGCCAAAAGTGAAAGCCGCGTTCCAACTTATTGGCACGGCTCATGTAAATACCAGCTTCGACGAGGCGCAGCGTCAAGGCTATTTCCGACGAACGGATCGTCGCGTCATGAATGCCCAACATCTGCTCCATGAAGCCAAGCAAGAAGTCTTATCCATGGCGAGACAGTTTAAGCCCGTCCTCCCCCGCGTCTTGCATCTCCCAGGCCTCGGCGGCGTGACCGCCCTCACCTCGGCGGTCAAAGATTTCCAACTTCAAGGCCTGGCGAGTGACCATGATGCGCTCATCATGGGTGAACTCGCGCATGTCCTCTGCGGAGGCGACGTCAGCCCCGTCCAGGAGGTGACGGAGGAGCGCATCTTGGAACTCGAACGCCAGGCCTTCGCGCGACTCTGCAGTTATGAAAAAACGCAAGCGCGAATGGAGAGCATCCTCACAAAAGGGAAGCCGCTCCGCAACTAGGTTAGGGTCGATCCCAAGGTGGTGGTCCCAGCCCGAATCGAACGGGCATGTCCTTACGAACGGCAGATTTTAAGTCTGCTGCGTCTACCTGTTCCGCCATGGGACCCACTTTCTAGATTACTTCACCTGTAAACAAAACTGAAAACTAAAGACAATGAAAGTTGGTGCTTTCTTAATTTCTTGAGATGCTGTCCCTATGAACCTTGATTCCCCCCATCGTCTCCTTGAGGGACTGAACGAGCCTCAGCAACGGGCCGTCGTGACGACGCGCGGACCTATTCTGATCTTGGCGGGGGCGGGGTCCGGGAAAACCACCGTCATCACGCGTCGGATCGCTTGGCTCATTGAATCCGAAGGGGTCGCACCGGGCGCGATTTTAGCCATGACCTTTACCAATAAAGCGGCCCAAGAAATGTCTGAACGGGTTCAGCATTTAGTCTCGATTCCTGCCTATCAGCTTTGGGTCAGTACGTTTCATAGTTTTTGTACGCGCGTGCTTCGGACCGAGGGTGATCGGACGCCGGTCGGAAAGAATTTTGTTATTTTCGACCCGAGTGATCAGAAAAGTTTAATGAAACACGTTCTATCTGAGTTGAGTCTTAGTGAAAAGCAGTATCACCCCAAGCGAATGTTGGCCGAGATCTCCAATTATAAAAATCAATGTCTGTTACCGCATGAAATTGAGCACACCCCGTCCGAGCGATCTCTTGCCACGCTCATTGACGTCTACGCACTGTACCAAGAGGGACTCAAAACCCATCATGCATGTGATTTTGATGACCTGTTGTTGCTCACCGAACGTCTTTTTCGGGATCCGACCATTCAAGCCAAGTACCAAGAAAAATTTAAGTACCTCATGGTCGACGAATACCAAGATACGAATCGAGCCCAGTACCAATTGATCCAACATTTAGTCGGTCAGGAACGAAATATTTGTGTCGTAGGGGATGAAGATCAAAGTATTTACGGTTGGCGGGGAGCCGATATTCGAAATATTCTTGATTTCCAAAAAGATTTTCCTAACACCACACAAATTAAACTCGAGCAGAACTATCGAAGCACCCAATCGATTCTCGATGCGGCTTCGCTGGTCATCAAAAATAACCAAGATCGCATTGGGAAAGATTTATGGACGAATCGGGGAACGGGGGAGAAAGTCACATTCAAATTATTGCAAGATGGGCGCAGTGAAGGAAATTGGATTGCCGACCAAGCCCAATTCGAACTCTTACGGGCCTCCAACGCGCGCGTGGCGATCTTATATCGGGCCAATTGGCAGTCCCGTCAAATTGAAGAAGCCCTCCGAGCTAAAAATATCCCCTACCTTTTAATTGGTGGCGTGAAATTCTACGAGCGACAAGAAATCAAAGATCTTTTAAGCTACCTTCGACTGCTCTATAACCCCTTTGATCTCGTCAGTTTTCGTCGGGCCATCAATGCACCGAGTCGAGGCGTCGGCCCGACCACCTTAAAAAAGATTGAAGCTGCGATCCCGGAAGGAGGCGAGCCTCTCGAAGGAGTCTTCCAGGCTCTCAAGACGGGTGCGGTGAAGGGGAAAGCGGCTCGAGAAGTGAGTCGTTTTGCCGACATCCTTATACAAGGGCGAAAAGAGCGAGACCTCCGGGGCCTCGCCTCCTTAGTGCAATGGATGCTCCAAGAAAGTGGATTGACGCAGGCCTTGGAGAGAGAAAACACCCTTGAATCTGAGAGTCGTCTTCGTAATTTAGAGGAATTCTTGAATGCGGCTGCGGATGAAGAGACGCTGGGGTCGACGTTGGAACAATTTTTGGATCGAATTACCCTCGTGAGCGATGCGGATTCTGTGGATGGGGCTTCACGACTCAGTTTGATGACGATTCACTGCGCCAAAGGTTTGGAATTTAGCGCCGTCTTTCTCTCGGGTATGGAAGAAGACGTCTTTCCCAATCGAAACGCCAAAGACGATGACAACGGTCTGGAAGAAGAGCGACGCCTTTTCTATGTCGCCATCACGCGAGCCCAGATGAAACTCTATTTAACCGGAGCTCGCCATCGACGTGTGATGGGCATGAATACGCTCGGGCTTCCCAGTCGTTTTCTTCGAGAACTGCCCGAAGACGTTCTCGATCAACCGATTCGCTGGGGGGTCGAAGTCTATCAATCGGGCGAGGGGGACTGGACGAATACCCATGACGAATGGTCGGAATCCGAAACCAAGCCCGCGTCGCGATCAAAATCCTCATTCCAACCAACCCGACGGTACGATCGTTCCTCGCCCAAAGAAGAGCGACCCTCTAAACCCAAAATGTCTAAGGACGGTTGGCCTCTCGGAACGCGAGTCACCAGTCCTCGTTTCGGAGACGGACTCATCACGGCTTCTTCCGGCAAAGGAGACATGCTGACCTATACGATTGTGTTTCAAAGCCATGGAGAAAAACGAATTGTGGCGAAGTACGGGGCGCTCGAAAAGAAAGGATCTTGATGAAATTACAGCATCTCATCTTTACGTTGGATCTTCCCGGGATTCCGGTACAACGTTTACGAGATTTTCATTCCTCGCCCGAAGCAATTCGAATTCTAACGCCTCCCGGGACGCTTCGAAACCTTACCGGCGACGTGGGCCCCTTGCATGAAGGCCAAGAGCTGACGCTCTATGTTAAAAAAATGGGGGTCACGCTTCCGTGGCGTGCGCGGAACGAATCCCTGAGCCCCGAGGGCTTCACCGACCGCATGCTCTCCGGTCCTTTTGCAACATGGAAACACCATCACCGCTTTATCGATCTGGGTCGTTACGGATCTCAACTCGTGGATGAAATCTATTTTCAATTACCTCTCGCACCGCTCTCTCATCCGGTGCTTCCCCTGATCCGCGCGGATATCCGAAAGCTTTTCCACTTTCGACATCAGCAAACGCAAGAAACGCTTCAATCCCCTTGAGGGAAAGTCCAACTTCCGAGAATGAGCGATTGCGAGGCGCCGGTCACTTCGGGATGATTACCCGTTTGTCCTGCGGCACTTGCCGCTCCCAACAAAGCCCAACTCACCGCTTCGCGCGTGCCCGTGGGAAGGCCGTCATCGGGATGCCAATGAAGTTCAGGAAGGACCCGCTTTAATTCTTGAATCACCCGTGGGTGCGCCCGTCCTCCCCCGCTGATCCATCCCTCGACGACGTTGGAAATTCCTTCTCGCCTCCATTCATGGGCAATGCTCTCTGCGGTGAAAGCGGCCAAGGTCGCAAAGCGATCGGCTAGGGGCCAAGATTCCAGCGTCGCTCGCCGAGCCTCGAGCCACGTCCGTCCAAAATATTCTCGGCCTGTCGATTTAGGAAGCGAGCGACCAAAATAAGGATCTCGAAGTCCTTCGTGAATCCATTCGTCATGGACCCGACCCGTGGCATGAGCGCCTTCAACATCGTAAGCCGCCTCGAGCCACCAGGTCGCCGCAATATCTAAAAGCGACATCCCAGGACCCGTGTCCCACGCACGCAAATGCTTTTGATCCCAAACGGTGACGTTGGCAATGCCACCGAGGTTAAGCGCCACCCACGAAGTTTCGGTTCCCCGAAGCCATTGTTCCGTTTTAGGAACCAGGGGCGCCCCTTGGCCTCCGTAGGCAAGATCCACACGACGAAGATCCCAAACCACGGGAACTCCGGTGACCTTCGTCATCACATAAGGATCTGCGAGTTGAAGCGAGGCCCCGTGTTGAGGATGATGCTGGACGGTTTGTCCGTGGAGTGATATCAAATGAACCGGTTGGGTTTGTTGCTGAAGTAAGGTTTGGACACACGTCGCGTGAAAATCTCCCAAAACGCGTTGGAGGCGAGTGAGTTCAGAGACCTTTAAGGCATCCTCCGTCGCTAGGAGAATGTTGGAGCGAAGGGCGGCGGGGTAGGCTGCATGGTGATGACCTAACAATGCTCGGAAAGGTTGACCCGAATTATAAAGCGTGGGATCCACCTCGATACAGACGGCATCCACCCCATCGGCAGACGTTCCCGACATGACTCCTACGACACGCCAAAGATTCCCCGGAGTTATCGGGAGTCGAAAGTTCATAAAACTTTAGGCACTCGAAATTGTCCGTCCACACTATCGGGGGCATTGGCGAGGGCTTGCGCTTGCGTGAACGCACGCTCAATTTCATCGGGACGCCTGGGAAGTTTCATTTTCATGGCCTCGGTGATGGGCTGAACGTTGGAGAGATCCAGTTCGCTGAGATGTTGGGCGCGGGTCAGGATCGATTCCATGGATTGACGCATGGCTTCCACTTCTTCTTCGCTCAATTGAATATGCGTTAGCTTGGCACAATGAAGAACGTCTTCTCGAGTCACTTTCATGAGGCACGCGTTTCAAATTGGGGTAAACGAAGATCGGGATCGGCGTTCAAGGAAGTGAAATCCTCAAGAATGGGTAACAGCGCCCCCGCTGAAGCAATCATGGCTCCGTTGTCGGTGCAGTAGCGGGGCTCGGGAATCGCCAGGGAGAGACCGAGTTCCGTCGCCAAGGCCTGGGACTGCTTTCGGAGTTCGCTATTACAGGCGACCCCACCGCTGACAATGAGACTTTTGACTTGGTAGCGATGAGCGTACTCGGCCAGGGGCGCGAGTAGCCATTCTGCAATCGTCGTTTGGAGTCGATGGCACAACGCTTGAACCTGGGGATCGTCGGCGCCGCCTTGCGTGAGGGCGGGTTGATCAAGAAGGCGTTGTCGAACCCCGGTTTTTAAACCCGAAAAACTCCATGACGCGTGGCCGTCTGAGAATTTAGGCGCCGTAAAAGGCGGCGCTAAGTGCGTAGCTTTTTGTCCGCACTTATCGACAATGGGTCCGCCGGGGTAGCCAAGGTTTAACATACGGGCCGTTTTATCAAAGGCTTCTCCTGCCGCATCGTCCCGTGTTTTTTGAATCAACTGAAGGTCGGTCCAGTGTCGAGAGAGATAGAGATGCGTATGGCCACCACTTACAATGAGCGTGAGAGCCGGCATTGGCAGATCCGGATGAGCAATTCGCGCGGCATTGAGGTGACCGAGGATGTGATGGACGGGGACGAGGGGAATTCCATGCTGCCAAGCCAGGGCTTTTGCGGCTGAAAGGGTGCATAAGAGCGACCCAACGAGTCCCGGACCTTGAGTCACGGCGATCCGGTTCATCTGCGTGATGGATAGGTTCGCTTGCTTCAAGGCCTCTTCGATGACACTTCGAATTTGGACGAGATGTTCTCGGGCGGCGAGTTCAGGCACCACCCCGCCGTAGGGGGCATGAACGTTATCTTGCCCTTTACGAACCAACGAGCGTACGATAGGTCCTCCCGTGGTCTCTTCTAAGACCGACGCGGAGCAGTCGTCGCAGCTACTTTCAAGTCCTAAGACATACATATATTGATAGTCTATCCTTTCCCCCATGATTCCGACACGCATCCAAATCAATCGTCCGATTCCTCCGCTGACCTACGCGGCACCCGCCGGCCTCGAGAGTGGTCTGCGCGTTCAGGTCCCTTTGCGAACGGGAAGTGCCATTGGGGTGGTGGCCGGACCGGATCCCCAGCCGCCCTCAGTGACCTTAAAACCCATTCAAGAAATCATTGATCCCTTTCGACTAGTTCCCGATGTCGTTTGGTCGTTGATGCAATTTGCCGCTGACTATTATGCGTGTACGCCGGCGTCCTTAATGCCGCTCTGTATGTCCAATACGTTGCGCGCCCGTTGGGATGAACCCCTGACGGGGGGACGCTCGCTCGCGTTTCTTCGAGATCAAGGACATTGGGCAGAATTGCAAAGGCTCGGTGCGGAGTGGCGGTCGGGTACGTTAGCCCTCCCCACGCTTTTTCATTCGGACGAACGGCGAAGCGCCGGCGTCAGTGAGGTCTATCGAACGGATCTTTTACCGGTGGGTCGATCGACCGAACCGCAGCGAAAAGTCTTGCAGTGTCTCGATGAGAACCAAGGCGTCCTCCCTGAGGAGGAACTGAGACTTCGAGCGGGAGTCGGAACCTCCGTCTTACAGACCCTTGAAGATAAAAATCTGATTGTGCGATTAAAAAGACGCGATACCTTATCGCAGCAGCGGACCGGAGAGACGTTTCCTTCGGTCACTCTCAATGCCGAACAAGCTTTGGCGCAATCGCAGATCCTGCTCCAGGCATTCCAAGTCCATCTCCTTTATGGTGTGACGGGATCCGGGAAAACCGAAGTGTATTTAAAATGCGCCCAAGACGTCGTCCGCCAAGGAAAGCGTGTGTTATGGCTGGTCCCTGAAATTGGACTCACCCCTCGATTATTAGCCCGCTTGGAATCAACGTTTCCGGGCGTGGTGGGGGTCGGTCATGCCGGATTGAATGCGTCGGAGCGTCAATCCGATCTCATTCGATCGCTTCAAAAAGAAATTCAACTTTTTGTGGGCGTGCGTAACGCCGTTTTTGCGCCGATAGATAACGTTGGATTAATTATTGTTGATGAAGAACACGAATCCTCATACAAGAGTGAAGAATATCCTCGCATCCATGCTCGCGACCTGGCCATTAAACGCGCTCAACTTGAGGGATGCCCCGTCATTTTAGGTTCTGCGACCCCGAGTTTAGAAAGTTGGGTGGCGGCCCAACAAGGACGCTATCGCCTGCTGACTCTCAAAGACCGACCCGCAGGCTCGCAACTCCCCACCGTGGACGTGGTGGATCTTCGCGACGAATATCGTCAACATCGGAAGCGCACGATCTTCTCGCAGCGCCTCTTGACGGGCCTTCGGGCCACGTTAGCTCGAGGCGAGCAGGCCATGTTGCTTTTAAACCGTCGGGGTTGGGAAAACTTTTGGATGTGCCGATCGTGCGGTAAGACGGTGGAGTGTATTCATTGCAGCATTACCCTGACGTATCATAAAAAAGCTTACCGACTGCGCTGTCATCTTTGTCATTACGAAGTCACGCCCCCCGAAGTCTGTCCGACCTGTGCCGAGCCTCACTTGAAAGGGGTCGGGGAAGGGACCGAACAGATTGAAGACTTGATGGCGACTCAGTTTCCTGAAGCGCGCATCCTTCGCATTGATCGCGACACGACGTCGCGACGCGGCCAATTGGAATCAAAACTGATCGCGGCTGAAAAAGGTGAATTTAATTTGATCATTGGCACCCAAATGATTGCCAAGGGCCACAATTTCCCCCACCTCACCCTCGTCGGCATTCTGAATGCCGATATGGGACTGAAACTTCCCGATTTTCGCGCGGCTGAACATACGTTTCAACTCCTCACGCAGGTTGCGGGACGAGCCGGACGTGCGGAGAACGTGGGGACCGTGATCCTTCAAACGTATTCCCCGGATCATCACGCGATTCGCAGTGCCCTTGATCAAAATTTTATTCAATTCTCCGAGACGGAAATACCGTTTCGTGAAAGCGTGGCGTACCCGCCTTTCTATTCCCTCGCCCTCTTTCGATCCGATGCCAAGGATCCCGATGAAGCCCGCACCTTACTCCTCGATCTGAAAAAAAATCTCGAAGCGTTTCCTGAATTGAGAATATTGGGTCCTTTGCCGGCTCCGAT
>Ga0222713_10003735_pt1 | contig 15594 bp, 19 predicted proteins | sample C33_649DmetaG_FD_165061 | JGI IMG/M metagenome (GOLD analysis project Ga0222713, IMG submission 165061) | Estuarine water microbial communities from San Francisco Bay, California, United States - C33_649D | ecosystem: Environmental > Aquatic > Marine > Unclassified | place: USA: California...
TTTAGACCATATTTTTTTAATGGTTTTTTTATTATAAAATTGTATGTTATCAACCTCCATACCATATTTTGAATAAAAAAATAGTGATGCTGGTTTTATTTTAGCAACACCCATACCAATTACACTTAATTTATCTCTTTTAGACAAAACGGTTTTTTGAATTTCAGAAAATGTGTTAAATGTGTTTGCCGAAATTGATGGTGAGTGACCAAAAATATTCATAGGAAAATCTAAATATAAAAAATTTATATAATCACTATCAGATGGAAATAAAAAATGTTCCGAAAATTTATGTGAAGTAATAGGTTCAATTATTTTATATTCAAATTCTTCTTCACCTTCTTCAGAAACATAATCCTCAATGAAAAATTTTTCATAAGTTGCTTTCATTTTAGAAAGTGTGTCCCTTAAAACTTCATCAGTATCAAAAGCGAACTTCATCTTCGTACTTCTTTAATATTTTACTAATTATAGGGTTTCTAACAATGTCAGAATCTTTGAATGTAAACGTCCCAATGTCATCAATGTTTTTGAACTTTTCCAATGCGTCCCATAAACCTGAATGTGTTTTATCTTTATATCTGTCAGTTTGTTCTAAGTCACCTGATATAAAAAATTTACTATTAAATCCTATCCTTGTTAAAAGAAGTTTCATTTGTTTTGGTGTACAGTTTTGTGCTTCTTCAAAAATAAGGATTGAATTATCAATGTTCATACCTCTCATATATGCCAATGCAAAAACTTCAATAATTTCCATATCTTTTAATTTCTCTCTAACATCTTTTCCAATTATTTTATTTAGAAGATAGTATGATGGGAAAATATACGGGTCTAGTTTTTCTTCAACATTACCCGGCAATGAACCAAGTTTTTCTTCAGCCTCAACCGCTGGTCTAACAATAATTAATTTCTCATATGAGTTATTTGGGTCAGCAAGTAAATCAACAGCAGCTTTCATTGATATATACGATTTACCAACTCCAGCAGGTCCCGAACAAATTGTTATCTGACTATTTTGTAATATATCATAATACTCTCTTTGACTGTCTGATAAAAATTTATCTCTTGTTTTTTTCTTAATTAAAGTTGAAATAATTTCTTTTTTACTTTTATGTTGTTGATTTGGGTCTTCAACAGATACAGTAGTTTTTCGTCTAGGTTTTTTGTTATCCATAATTTAATTTTAAATGTAATCATTAATTATTTTAAGTAAAACATCCACACGGTTGTCATATGTGTGATTGTTTTTAACTAATTCGTATCCTGAATTACTAATCTTTTTTATTAAATCGTCATTTGATGATAACACATTTAATTTTTCAAATAATTCAGTCTCATTATTGTAAATTACAATATTCTCCATGTCACTAAAAAATGTGTTAATGTTTTCGGTACTATTGGTTAGTATAAGAGTATTACACCCCATAGTCTCAAAAATTCTATAATTAATGTCATTTGATAAGGTCTTATTAAAATGTATTTTATAACCGTTTATAGTCTTAACCATTTCGTTACCCAATTTCCAAATATCTTTTTTTAGACCAAACTTAGTTTCTAATTTATCTAAAATTTCAGAACGGTTTAATAACGAACCACAAAAACCTAAAAATGTGTTTTTATTAATTCCATCTATTGATGATATTAAATCAGATGGGTATGCATTTGGAAAATAAAAAGTTTTTGATGTTTTAAAATAATTTTGATGTGACTCAATTGCATTTAAAACAATATCTATCTTATTTTTAACAACAGTTGTAATGTGATTCATTAAAACCATATGTGAATCAATACTCCAAAATATTTTTAATTTATTAATATTACTTAAATCAGGTAACCATCCATTTGATTCGTAGTTTTCTAAAAGAATAATAACATCAATATCTTTTATTATTTGTTGGAAAGGGATGTTAAAATTATCATGTCCTAATCCCCAAACAATAGTATCAACATTTTTTCTTAATAAAGCTCGTTGTAGATTAAAACACTCTCTAAATTCTTTATTTTCAATGTGTCTTCCGTTTTCTTGTATAATTAATATTTTCATTTTTTTAATAAACTTAAATAAGTTGATTCAATTTTAGGTATAATATTTTGTATTTGAAATTGTTCGCTGTTTTTAATAGATAAATCTGATAAATTTTTATACAGATTTTTATCTTTTATTAATTTTAATACTGAAAGAAAATATTCCATAGAATTTTTAACCACAAATCCTGAATCCCCAATTATTTCTGATTGACCATTTGACCCTGCAACATGTGAAACAACTGGTTTTCCATATGTCATTGATTGTGCAATTGATACCCCAAATGTTTCACCATCACTTCTATAATGTGCAAATACATCAATTGTATTGTAAAATTTATGTATTAAATTATCATCATTTGTTGTGTCTAAAAGTATAAAGAAATTTTCTAAATTAAGTTCTTTAATTTTGTTTTTAATTAAATCGCACGCACCTATAATAATATATTTAAAATCAATTTTAGATTCTTTCATAATTTTAGCACACTCGATTGAAATTGGTGTAAAATTATCAGGTCTGCCAATACGACCTAAAACAAATGTATTTTCAGAAATGTTTAATTCTTTCTTTAAATTTTCATTGTTATTAATTGGTTTTGGTATTGGGTTGTAAATTACTTCATTCGCACCACCTCTAATATTTTTAATTGTATTTGAAATCGCAATTGAATAATCTAAAAAAGGTGTAGAATCTTTAAATCCAAAAATGTTAGTTTCAATTTGGACAGGAGATAATCTTTTTGTAAATGGCCATTCATAATATCCACTTCGTGCAAAATGAATTATGTCAGGATTAATTTCTAATAGTTTCTCTTCAAAATTGGTTGAGGTAAAAGAATATCCCATATCAGGACCTGTCTTTTCGGTTGACGCTGAAAATGGAATTACATATTCTTTACCCAAATTTTCTATAACAAAATTTAATCTATTGTGACTAATATTTTGATTATATAACACATATGGTTGAAATATATTTTTATTTAAATTAAGTAATATTTGTTCGTGGGACCTCCAAGTACCAGCGTAATCGATTGTGTGTGAATAAAAGACAATTTTAATTTTCACTACTTTTTGAGTGTTTGTCAATAATAGTATTAATTCTAATTTGTTCTTCCCAATGTTCAATCATTTCATCCATTAAAGTTTCAAATGAATATTCAGGTTCCCAACCAAACAAGTTTCTTACTTTAGTAGAATCACCTTTAAGGTATTTTAATTCTTCGGGTCTCATAAATTCTTGGTCTTGAATTACATATTTTGTATAATCCAATCCTAATTTTGTAAAAACGTAGTCAATCATTTCTCTAACTGAATGTGTTTTCATTGTTGAAACAACAAAATCATCAGGTGTGTCGTGATTTAAAATTAAATGCATCGCTTTTACATAATCTTTTGAGTGTCCCCAATCTCTATACGAATCCATATTACCAACAACTAGTTTATCTTTAATACCATGTTTAATTTCAACAGCCGTTTTAACAACTTTATTGGTTATAAAATTTGAACCTCTTCTTGGTGATTCATGATTAAATAATATTCCATTAACTGCGTGTAATCCGTACGCTTTTCTATAGTTTCTAACTAATGAAAAGGCACATAGTTTAGAACACCCATATGGTGACACAGGAGTCATTGGTGTTGTTTCTCTTTGAAACCCGTCTTCATCTACTGAATTACCAAACATTTCTGATGATGACGCTTGATAAAATTTAGCATTTGGACAACTTCTTCTATACGCTTCTAATACATTCAAAACACCATTTGCATTTGTTTGTAAAGTAAATTCAGGAATATCAAAACTGATTCTAACATGACTTTGTGCCGCCAAGTTATAAATTTCATCAGGTTGTATTTTATCTAATAATTTTTGTAAATTTGTTTGGTCTAACACATCACCATAATAAACGTACATCCTGTCTTTTATAGTTTCAATACGACTTTGTTGATGTTCGGGTACTGAATTTCTTCTAACAATACCGTGAACTTCATAACCTAAGGACAATAAATATTCTGATAAGTATGAACCGTCCTGACCGTTAATACCAGTAATAAATGCTTTTTTCATGTTATTTTTTAAAGATTTGCATTTCTGTTAAATCCGGCCAATCAGTAACCATCCATTGCCTTGGTGGTGTATCAATAGCCGTTTGTAGTTTATTTAATCCTAATTGTGCAGTTTCTGGTGTCATATAATAATGAAAACCAACTGTGTCAATGTTTTGGTCTCGCCATGGTATATTAGGTAATCTTCCATCATAAGACATTTTTTTCAATGAAATATAATCAGATTCATTATCCATTAAAATTATACCACCTCTACCTAATGAAAGATGTTTTTGATATTGAAAACTAATACACATAAAGGTATTAGGAATATAACTATTTTTTTCCCATAATACAGCTGCGTCTATAATTCTTTTATCACCATAATTTATAGTATAATATTTTTCCCAATTATCATCTCTCCATTCTCTTTCCAAACCAATTTTTTCAGCTAAAAATGGAACTGATAAATAAGTTCTTTTAGGTACATTGATTTTTGTTTCATTGGTATGTCTTAAACACAATTCTAAACCATGTGTACAACTATCAACCGCAACCGCATACGGAGAACCAAAAAATTCAGATATTTTTTTTTCAAAAATTGATACTACTTCAAAATTCATTTTTTATTATTTAAATAAGTTTTGATATTTTCATTATCATTACACCATTTAAGTGCGTATTGACCATCTAATGGTCTTGAAAACATTGGGTGATAGTGTTTAGAACACCCCTCAAAGAAATAATGATTTGCTTGAGTTAATCTGGTTTTATTAAAATCAGTAACCCCCTCAACATTACAACCACCATGTAACATATTTGATGCCCATATCAAAGCTTGACCTTTTTTTAATTTTATATTTTTTTCAGTTGCGTTTTTACTTTTTATTAACTCAACCAAAAAATCTTCATATATTCTATAGTTATGTGCTTCACCGTCTTCAATAGTATCAGGATGTGGTAAATTAAGATTATGATATTCATACACAGGCCATTTATGACTGCCAGGAACTATTCTTAAAGTACCGTTAGTTTCATCGACATCTTCAAACGCAACCCAAACACCAACCATCCAAAGATGTGGTATTGTGTGAAAATGTATGGTATCACTATGTAACGGTTGATTACTACCTTTAGTAAAATTAATAGTTGAAAATGGAAAAGGAGTTTTACCGTATAAATAAGTAAGTGTGTCTATAATTTTTGGGTGAATTGTTAGATTGGCAATAGAATCACTTTTTCTCCAATGTTCAAAAATTCTTTTACTTTCTGTGTATTGAAAATGGTCTGCATGATATTTTGTTTTTTCATCATTTAACGCACTATACATGTCATTAACAATTGGTGATATATCATCATCAGTTAATCCTAAATCAATAACAAGATAGCCATTTTCATTGTAAAATTTACAATTTTCTTTTTGTTCATCGGTTAAATCTGATTTTTCCAATAATTGATTAAAAAATGGCGATTCAATCCAAGGAATGTCTAATGAGTTGTTTGATGGTGTAAAATTATTCATAGTTCATAAGTTTTTGAGCACTTTCTAATATTCTTTTTGAATCTCTTTTTTTGATTGGTTTTGCCGGTGAACCTGCGTAAACTGTCCAAGGCTCAGTATCTTTTGTCACAACTGAACCCGCGCCAACAATAGAACCCTCACCAAGTGTAACACCTGGTAATACAGTACAATTAACACCTAATGTTGAATATCTTTTAAAGATTACGGGTTTATTGATAACCGTTCTGTGTTCTATTGGTACAACAGGTGATATTAATCCTTGCATGAAATCATCGCTGGCACACACAATTCGACTTCCTGAGCCAATATTTGTAAAATCTTCCATTTCAATCATCGCTGGCGCACCACCTATGATTGATACACTTGGTGCTATATGAATATAACTACCTAACTTGGCTTGGGTTGAAATGTATGTCCACATATCAATTGACACATGGTCACCAATTTCAACTAATTCAGGTCTTGATATTATTGCCAAATCGTTAACTCTAACATCATCACCAATTTTTTTAAAATTTTTTTTATTTTCCATATTAATCTTCATAATTTACTAAAATAGTACCCCAAGTCCATCCTGAACCAATTGCGGTAAATAATATTTTATCACCTTTTTGTATTTCATTTTTTTCTATTGCTTCGTGTAATGCAATAGGAATTGACGCACCTGCAATGTTTCCATATCTATCCATAACAGTTTTAACTTTGGTCATAGGTAAACCAACCTCATTTGCAATTATTTTTAAAATATTAATACTGGGTTGGTGAGGTATTAACATGTTTATTTCATCAACACTTGTTTTAGTATTTGATAAAACCTGACTTATTGAATTTGGTAAAACGGATACCGCTTGGTCCCAAACTTCTCTAGCTTTCATAACAAATGGTGAGTTTAATGGTTGTACAAATCCGGTCATACCGGTTCCTGAACCATTGGCTTGTAGTTCACAATACATCCAACCTTTTTGGGATTTTTCCAATATAACAGCACCCGCACCATCACCAAAAAAAACAGAATGTCTATCATCCCAATTGGTATTTTTCGAGTAAGCTTCAGTAGCTATTAATAAAATTCTATCACAGGTACCCGAGTCAATCATTGATGCTGCAACTGTTAAACCATAAACAAAACCTGAACATACCGCATTTATATCAAATGCTGGTATATTCTTTTTTAATTTTAATTTTTCGTGGATTGTACATGCAATTGACGGTGATATTTTTTCAGGACTTGATGTTGCAACAATTATCATATCAATATCTTCTTTATCAATATCGGCGTTTGATATTGCAGAAACAGCAACTTTATATCCCATTTCGGAAACACTTTCGTTTTCCGCAACTCTTCTTTCTTTAATTCCTAATTTATTATAAATCCAGTCATTGGATGTATCAATTTTTTCTGCAATATCAAAATTAGTTACAACCTTAGGTGGTAAATAAGAGCAACTACTTTTAATTGATACTTTATATTTTTTCATATTTAAATTTTTATTTTTCCCACGACTCCCAAACAAAAGGATAATCAAATTTATTTTTAAATCCTTTAGATACTAAGTTTTTTTGGATGATATTTCTTCTTTCAATATCATTATCAATACCCAAATGAAATTGTATTTGTATGTTTTTAAATTTGTCAATCGTGTTACTTTCAATCATATATTCCATTAACCCATATTCATCTCCTTCAATATTAATTTGAAGTAAATCAACTTGATTAATGTTATTATCTGAAAGTATTTTGTCAATAGGCATCGTTTTAATTTGAATTACCGACTTAACATTTATATTAAAATTTGTTGATGACCCGTCACTTGACACGTATAAAGTTTTTGTTGCCTCATTTTTATCTGTTGATACACCAACATTCATCACTTTTATTTTTTCGTAATTTTCATATTTAGTAACTAAATGATTATAAAATTCAGGAACCGGCTCAACCAATATTATATTAGGTATATTTGGGTTATTTTTTTTTAAAATCTCATCAATCCATAGTCCATAATATCCGCCTAAATCAATAACAACTGAGTCGTTATTTAATTCATAATTTATATTATGCGTATAGTCCCCATTATCGGCAAACCATTGATTTAAACTTCCAATATCTTGTCTTATCATATGAAAATTTTATCTAATTCTTGTCCTTCATATGGACCCGTTTTATATTCGTAAACTAAAGTATTGTCTTCTAGAATTTCATAATTGTGACCACCTTCTAATGTAAAGGATGCGTCACCCACATTTAAAATTTCTGTAGTGATAATTGAATCGTCTATATCGTAAAAAATACATTTAACACTACCTTGTATCACAACCCAACTTTCTTGTGCAATAACATTTCTTGTTCGTTCTTTCCAAATATGTTTATGTGGTTTAAATGTTGTACCTTCTGTTAAGTTTAATCTTGAACATTGAATAAAATTTTCTTCAGTAACAATATCTTCTCTACCTGGCGATATCTCATCCTTTCTAACTATCATGTGTAATAGTTTAGTCTCTTCAATTTTTGAGTATATTTTTTTCATTTTTTTAAATTTTAATCCAATTATCGGGTAATATGTCAGATGAGTTTAAAAACGCAGATGCCGGACCAAACCAATTATTAGGACCAATTATTTTTTTATCTTTATTTTCGTTTAAATAAGCTCCCCACCAACCAAAAGTACTATTACATATTATATTATGTTCACACATACTCATAGCGTATAATTCCAAATAATCCTTACCCAAACTAATAAATTGTTTGTTTGGTAAAAATTCAAACATACTTTTAACACCCTCTAAATCATCACTGAAAATTAAATAATTTTTTTCAAAACCAATTAAATTCACTGCGGATTGATAATATTCCAAAGATTGTTGAGGATGAAAATCAGGTGAGTTTAAATAGTCGCCTCTTCTAATGTGTATTGAAACTGAATCTCTAACATTTGGTATTTTTTCTAAAATTGTTTTTTTTATTTCATCAGTTGGTTTAAACAAATCAATTATGTATTTTTTGTTATTAATAAAATATTTTTCACTCTGAAAATAACCTTCTAATAATAAATTTTCACCTTTATTGTATACTATATGTTGATAATTAAATGTCTTTGGTTCTTTGTGAGTCCTATATGGCGTTGGTAATTTTTCAATAAATTTAATATTGCGTAAAAGGTTGTCATTATAAACACTGTAATCAGGGTCAAAACCGGGTTTTGGACATTCATTACTAATTGGTCGTAAAAATTCATTTGAGAAAATGTAATCAACGTCGTTATCCAATGCCAAACTTATACTGGCGGATAACTTAAACATTACGTTACATATACCACCCATGTGGTTTGTTGTTATAAAATTATTCTCCATATTAAATTATCTTACGGTACTAGTACCTATTCTATAAATGTATAATCTTTCTTGTAATTGATGAAATTTAAAACCCTCTTCAATCGCTCTTTTCCACAAGTCCCAATCTTCAGTACCTTTTATGTCTCTATATCCACCTAACTTGTCTAAACATGTTTTTTTAATCATCATTGAACCATGAGTTAAAAAATTTTCTTGATAAATATTTTTAGATATTTCGTCATGAGTTTCATTTGTCCCCAAAGAAAAACAACTTTCAATTAATTCTTGTTCATCATTTTTCATGATGTTCCAACTTTGTGTTCCTAAAAAATCAACATCATTGTTGTTAATAAATTTTAATTGTTTTTCTAATTTATCCTGACAGTATAAATCATCGGCATCTAAAAATGCAACTAAATCAGTTTCCACAAATGATAACCCAAAATTTTTGGCATCACCAAGACCACTTTTTTTATTCTTTTCTTTGATTTCAATATCTAAATCAAAGTTTGTATGTGTTATTATTTTTTTTGTATTATCCCAACATTCATCTAAGACTATTAAAGTTTTAAAATTTTTATAAGTTTGATTTTCCAATGATTTCAAAGATTTCATTAATAAAAAATCATAATTATAGTTAGTACTATGTACACAAATTAAAACTGTAACATCATATTTTGGTTTCATGGTATAAATTTGTAATATTCTGGATTTCGGATATTTTTTTCATCAAAAACATCACCAACAAATTCCTTGTCCTTTCTTTCACTTGGAAAAGGTTTTTTCCAACTTTCAAAATTCATAAATTCGTCATGTATAAAGGTATTATTTTTACACAAAGGGTAAACCATTTCATTTAAAAAGTTTTGGTCAACTTGCCAAAAATCACCCCCTTTGTAAATGTCAATTAATTCTTTCATTTTAGGAAATGTACCTTTTTTCATACCCCACATACCACCCATAATTAAACTATTATGATATGGATGGTCTCTCATAATATGTAATCCTTTATCGGACGATAACCACTCATCAACAGCTTCTTTTTCTCTATTACTTAATCTTGAGTCTGTATCTCTAACAATAAAAATATCTACGTCATTTTCGGACGCTGGGTAAAATCTCCAAAACATTCCTGACCAATCACCTTCAATGTCCATATTAATCATTTCAGTATTGTCCATGTCATATAATTCATCCCAAATTTCATCAGGTGTTGACATACCAACATAGAATCTACATGTCCAATCAGGATATATTATTTTAGCTAATTTAGCGTTTTCAATTGCACCGATTGTATATTTTGGGTTATCACCCCATAATGAAAATGATATAATTTTTTTCATATATAAAAATTTTTTGATTGTCTATCTTTAAATAAATTCATATCAAAAGACAAGTCTGAATGATTTTTATGGTGTATAATGTCGTGTTTACCATATCCCCAATCAGGATGTTCATGTTTGATAATAACCATCGGAAAATACTTTTGTTTTCTTAGTAAGTTTCCGACTAACATAAACTCGTTATCACACCAAGTTGATTTGTACTCAGGGTAATAAATGTAATTAAATCTTTCATAATATTTCTTACCTAAAATACATAACGTGTTTAATTCCTGACCTTTAAATCCATCATTAAAGAAAAGGACACCATCAGTATCAGGATAATTCGCATTCATTAAAGTGTTAATAACTTTATCAAATCCTTTAACTTGTGGTATCATATCGTCAGATGCTAATAAGATAATATCCCAATCTTCAGATGTATCAATATCACGGTTAATTGCATGAATTTTAGAATTACTTTGACCAATTACAAAAGACACATTGTCATATGACTCAAGTATTGCCAATACTTCGTCATTGTTCATATCCGAGTCGTCTTCATCAATGCTGATTAAAAACCTTGTAGTTGGTTCGGTTATGTATTCTTGATACTTGTTAAAGGTCTCGAAGAATTGTTTTCTACGAGACCTTGTTGGAAATTTAATTAGAAGTTTCATTAATTATATTAAGGTAAGAGTCCACCAATTTTTCACACACTGTTGAACCATAAAATTTATTTATATCTTTGGGTGGGGAAACCAATTCTTTGGATAAAATTCCACCTGATTTATCTACGTTATATATCCAAGATTTTTTACCACACATCCAACTTTCAATCGTTGTTCTACCTAAAAGAATACCTGCAGTTTCTTTTGCTTTTCTAATAAATGTTTCAGTATTCCAAGTCGGTGTAAATCTTTTAACATGTTTATTTATTAAAATATCATCCAAATAGTCTGATTTATTTTCACCCACAAGCCACAATTCCATTTGGTTTTCATTCGTGTATTCAATCAAATCTCTAATTGTTTGTTCTCTTAGATAATCTATTGTTCCAACAAACAACACGGCATTTTCCTCAGTTGTTTCTTTTTTATTAAACCTTGTATCATCAATTGGGTTATAAATAATATCAACTAACGATTCGTCAATTTCATCTTGTTCAACAATGTGTTCTTTAATTTCAGGTCTAATTGCAATATATCTCTTAATTGATTCATGTTTTACTGGTTTTTCTAAATCAATAACTTCAGAATGAATGGTTGCAATTTTTTCAATATTTGGGTATAATTGTAGTATCATATTAGTCACGGGTTCGTGTTGAACGTGAATAATATCATAATTAATATCTTGTATTTTATACAACATACCTTCTTTGGATAGTTCGGTACCATTTGGGGTTGATGCTCCCCATTTACCATCACCCATTTTAAAACCTGGAGGTTCACTAAATGGTCTAACTTTTATACCAATCTTTTTTGCTTTGTCAGTTAATGGACCACCAATTTCTGATAATACAGTAACATCGTGACCCATCTTAACTAAACCTTTAGCTAATTCATATACATAAACTTCAGAACCAGTAAATGTTTTAAAATTTAAACAAGATAAGAGAATTTTTAATCTATCTTCTTTTGTTTTTTTGATTTTAATCGGTAATTGGTCTTGGTACTTATTTGAGAATTCTTGTCTGTTTAAATCCCATTGTTCATTTGTCATTCCAATTGATTTATGAGTTATTCTAATATTAAACATTACACCAATTTTTACATCTTTAATGTAATTTCTAAAACAAAAATCAACATCATATAAATGAAAACCTTTTACATTTGTATCAAAATTTTCTTGGATTCTGTTTTTATTGATAACCATAAACAGTCCATCAATCAAAACTGTTTGGTGAACTTTGTTACCCAAATCATTTGAGTATTTTGATTCCCATTTTTTACCTTCGTGTTCGTGATTTACAATACCTACCATTTTACGACGGTCTTCCCACCACATACCTGATTTTGGTAATATTGTCGAACCAGCAACACCTAAGATACCGTAATCGGTCTTTTTAAAGTGTTCCAATATTTTGAATCCCCAACTCTTGTTATCAAAATAAATGTCATCGTGACAAAGTACTACAATGTCATTTTCAGATTCATTTAAAATATCGTTATAAACGTCAGTTAACGACTGACCGTTTGGGTTAACTTTTTCAATAACCTGTACGTTTTTAACACCACAAGTTTTTTTAAAATATTCTTGTAGTTCAGGTTTTGAACTTCGGGTACTATATCCAATTGTTATCATTATTCAAATACTTCTATTGTGTGTTCTTTTTTAACTAATCCACCCCATTTACCATCATAACGAGTCGCCCTTACAATGTGATTATCAATCCAATGGTAATTACCACCTCTTGGTTTGTTAAGTAACAAATAGTGGTATTTAAAACCATGTTTATCTAACCATTGTTTAGTTACTATTTCATGTTCATCAGTTCTTGATGTGAAAAATGTTATAATATGTCCATTATCATACCAAGTGTTAATCATATCTACCGAACCCTCATATGGCAAACAAGTTGCCATACGTTCAGGTTCTTCATTTGGTACGTCTTCAGTTACAGTACCATCAATGTCAATTAGATAGTTTTTAACACCATTAGCCAATACAGGACTAATATTAGATTCCTGTTGAACCAAATCCGTTTGAGCCTCGTTCTTTTTCATCTAATTCTATTACTTCGTGTAGTGTTACAAATTTACCATTTATTACCGGACATAAAACAGCTTGTGCAATTTTTTGTCCTTTTTTTATTTGATATGATTGTGCGTTGGTATTATAGATAATAACCTTAACCTCACCATCGTATCCAGCATCAACAGTTCCTGGTGTGTTAAGAACTGTTAAACCTTCTTTTAATGCTAATCCGCTTTTTGGTCTAACTTGTATTTCATGTCCCATTGGAATATCAAATCTTAATCCTGTTGGAACCAATGCTCTACCTAAACCTTCTACCATAACATCTTCAGTTGAATGTAAATCAAAACCTGAATCACTTTCGTAGTTGTATTTTGGTGATACGGCATCTTCATGAATTTTTGTAAATTTTAAAGTTGCCTTTTTGATTAATAACCCTGATAATTGTTTTTCCATTTCTTCTTGGTTAATACCCATAGAGTCCATAATTGCTTGAGGGTCTTTCAAAGCATTTGGGTCGTTTGTTAATTTCTTCATTTCAGAAATTAAACTATTCATTTGTTTTAGATTTTTAAACATATTGTAATTTATCAAATTTTTCTATTAAGTCTACCAACGCTTTTACATCGTCTTCACAGTATTCAGCGATTTTATCAAGGATTCCCGCTTCCCAATAAGAGTGATGAACAACACCACCAGTAACGGGTCCACCTTTTGATGATTCACAACCCATTGATACTGAAATCAATTCTAACGATGCGATTGTGAATGGGTTTGTACCATTCCACAATTCTTTCGTATCAAGAGCTTTAATTTCCCATGGCTTAGTATCTGCGGTTGGAATAATTGGTGGAGGTGCAAAACCATTAATCATCATACGTTTTGCCAACATTGGAATGTCAAATCCTTTAATGTTATGTCCACACATAAAGAAATTAAGTTTGTGAACTTTATTTAAAAGTTGGATAACATTTTTAAGTAATTGTTTTTCATCGTCCAATGCAAATGTTTGCATTTGCATTTTTCCATCAGGTGAAATAAACGCAAAACTTGCAACAACAATCTTGGCAAATTCAGGAACAAGAGCGGCTCTTGTTTCATAAATTTCTTCAGGTGTTTTGTCTTTGTCCTCAGGAAATTTTTTAATAAACCAATCCTGATATTTTATAAAAACTTTATGAAGTTCAGGATTACTGTTTTCAAATTCTTTTAGTGTTGGATAACCACCAACGGTTTCCAAATCAAAGAATAGTAATTTTGTTTTTGGGTATGGTAACATTTTATTTAAATGATTTATAAAGTTGTGCCCTGTGGTCTGTAACGATATTTAAATCGTATTTGTCTTTTACTGTTTCGTATAATCTTTCACCTAAATCAGCTGCCCATGTTGGATTTTGAATTAGTTTTTTCATTGCTTTAGCCCAATCAGAGTGATTTCTTTTTTCGTCAACTAAGATTGCGTTCCCATCAACAAAGTTACCATTTTCTAATGAATGTTTCAAGTCAATTGTGTAAGGACCAATATTTGATGCAACAATTGCTTTTTTATAAAAACCTGCTTCAATTACCTTTAATTGTGATTTAACACGATTGAACATGTGATTCATGATTGGTGCCAAAGATACATCAAATTTAGCGTAGTTTTTGGCGTATGATGTTACAGGTTCAGTCCAAACACGATTATAGAATTGTTCACTACCATTCCATGATTCTTGTCTAAATTTCATTAAATAGTCTTTATACTCAGGTGTGGTAAATTCATAATTTTTAGTAAAGATTTCTTCATATCTTGCCCAAACAGTTTCTTGTGGTAAAATTGCTCTTTGTTTTTGTTCACCTGTTTGTTGATTAATTTCAGTCATTGTACCTCTTGTGTCAAAACCACAAAGAAATATTTGTGATTTATCTCTAAGTTCTTGACCAATAACGTCAGTAAAACCTCTCATTAAACTCAAATCATGTAAGTGTGATGAACCACCTAACCAACCAAATCTCAATTTGTCTGATGGTTTTGTTTGTTCCATAAATTGCGGTTCATTTGGATTAATAGCATTTGGTAAAACAAAAACATTTTTGTTATATTTTTTAATTTCATCAGCAAAAATAGATGTAGTTGTTGTTACATATTTTGCAACCTTAATGTTTGCTAAAATTTTTTCATGAATTTTGTGTTGCATAACTAAATGATATGCAGGATGTTCTTTGGTTGGTAACCAATAGTCATCCAAATCCATCACAGTTATAATTCCTAAACTGTTTAAAACTTGAATTAAAGTGTTCGACTTATCGTAATCGGCATTTAGACTTCTATGGAAACATACCATATCATATTTTGTCCAATAGGATATATCATCCATTTTTGGTTCGAAATCAATATCTACATGAAAATCTTCAGGGTATTTATTTTGTAAGAAAATGTGTGGCTCAATTGAACGAAATTTGCCAACTCCCGTTCTATCTGACGGTAAAACTAGTATTTTAATCTTTGACATAAGTTAATATTTCTTAAAATATAGAAATATTAATCAAATAATCAAACCTTATTGAATCTTTTTAATTTTAGTAACCTTACCTTCAAAAAGGTGTTTTCCAACTTTTAAAGTCAATTGGTCATTAGTTTTTTGTTCGTTTTCAACAATCATACCTGATTTAGAT
>Ga0222713_10003736_pt1 | contig 15594 bp, 15 predicted proteins | sample C33_649DmetaG_FD_165061 | JGI IMG/M metagenome (GOLD analysis project Ga0222713, IMG submission 165061) | Estuarine water microbial communities from San Francisco Bay, California, United States - C33_649D | ecosystem: Environmental > Aquatic > Marine > Unclassified | place: USA: California...
TCTTCAGGGAATAATGCAATATTAATAAATAAGTAGCGTGAGTGTGAGCGATGAGATATCCCTTGTAATTCGGTCAATGTTTTTCCTGACACGAAGGCGACTTCTAATGCACGTAAAATACGTTGCGGATCATTAGAATGAATACGCTGTGCAGCAATTGGATCAAGTCGTGCTAGACGTTTATGAAGTTTTTTTAGCCCTGATTTTTTAAGATCTTTTTCAAGTTGTTGACGAACGGCGCTATTCGCAGGGGGTAAAGCAGAGATGCCTTGTTGTAAAATATGAAAGTAGAGCATCGTTCCTCCTACCAATAAGGGGATACGCCCTTTCTTTAAGATTTCTTCAATTGCCTTAATTGCGTCTACTCTAAATTCAGCCACAGAATAAATTTCACTTGGGTCATGTGTATCAATTAATCGATGGGGTGCTTGTTGTAAGATAAGTGAGGAAGGTTTAGCGGTCCCTATATCCATATTCCGGTAGATCATGGCTGAATCGACACTGATAATTTCAAACTCAAAATGGGAAAGTAAATCAATGGCGAGATCCGTTTTTCCCGAAGCAGTGGGACCCATCAAACAAATAACCGGTTTAACGTCCACGTAGAAAAAATCCATCAATATCAGATAAAGAGAATTGCTTCCAGGTAGGTCGACCATGATTACATTGGTTGCTACGTGAAGTTTGTTCCATATCGCGAAGTAATTGATTCATTTCCGCGAGCGTCATACGACGATGAGCACGTAGAGCGCTATGGCAGGCGATACTCGAAAATAATTCGTTTATTTTTTCAGATAGATGTTGAGTCTGCTTATACTGGGCTAAATCACTTAAAATATCCTGTATTAATTGTGCTATATTATTATGCGCTAGCAGTTCTGGAACTTGACGAATAACGATGGTTTTCGGACCAAGGTTATCAAATTTGAAACCAAATTGTGTGAATACATGAGCATATTCGTCTAAAAGCAAGATAGCTTGCTGAGACAGTGTTAAAGAAATTGGAATCAATAAAATTTGAGTTTTGAGGCCCGTATTTTCTATACCTTGTTTTAAGCGCTCATAGAGAATGCGCTCGTGTGCCGCATGGATATCGACCAAAATTAAGCCTTGTTTATTTTCTGCCAAAATATAAATACCATGCAATTGCGCTAGAGCAAAGCCTAAGGGTGGGGAGTCAAAAAGCCCATTTTTTGTGCGTTTTTCCTCCAAAACTGAATTTTCAGTGCACTTTTTCTGCGGCTGCGTCAAAACAGAGTGTATGGTTTTATTTTCATAGGTTATTGGATCATTTGAAACCGATAAAGGAAAGTTTTTTTGTGGGGACAAACTTTCAGGATAAGTGCGTCTGACGGCGGTTTTTAAGGCTGTCGATAATTCATTGAGAGAAGGTGTTGATTTTACTGGTTGTGGTTTAGTGTCCGCTAAAGCTTTTTGGAGACTTTGTTTGACAAAATCGTAGATTAAACGGCTTTCACGAAAGCGGACTTCATATTTAGCAGGATGGGCATTGACATCAACGGCATGGGGATCAATTTCAATAAATAAGGTAAAAGCGGGATGTCGGCCGTTGTATAAAACATCCTGATAAGCGTGCTTAACGGCCTGATTGATTAATTTATCTTTTACCATACGCCGATTAACATAAAAATACTGTAAATCTGTTTGGCTCCGTGAAAAGGTAGGGAGTGAGATCCAGCCCCATAAGCGTAAATCCATACCTTGCATATCAATATAAATTGCATTTTCTATAAATGCTCGACTACATAGAGCGGCAATACGTTCCTCTTTTGTCACCTCATCAATTGCAGGATGTAATTGATAAATGAGTTTTTTATTGTGACTCAAACTAAAAGCGATAGAAAAATGGCTAAGGCTTAAACGTTTTACCAGAGTTTCAATATGTGTAAATTCCGTTTGTTCTGATCTTAAAAATTTGCGCCTAGCAGGCGTATTAAAAAAAAGATCAAACACTTCGATTGTTGTGCCTCGTGAATGTGCAACAGGTGCTGGAATGAGTTCCTTATGATAATCGCAAGTGATTTTCCAGCCTTGTTGTGTAGTATCTGTAGAAGAACTTAAGTTGAGACGAGCAATGGAACTAATGCTGGCTAAGGCTTCGCCGCGAAATCCAAGCGTATTGATTTGTTCCAGGTCATCGAATGTGTGAATTTTACTGGTTGCATGCCGATCTAATGCTAAAATAAGATCATCTTTATGGATACCCAATCCATTATCCCGGACACGTATACGTTGAATACCGCCTCTATCGATATCGATATCGATTTTTTGACTGTGGGCATCCAAACTGTTTTCGACCAACTCTTTTACGACAGAGGCAGGACGTTCAATGACTTCTCCCGCAGCAATCTGATTAGCTAAGTCTGATGTTAAACGTTGGATACGGCTTGACATAATTTAACTACGATTAAGAAAAAAATATTCTAACAAATGTTTTTTCATTCTACGCTATCCAGGATTTTTATTTTTGGACTGGTTTTTTTAACGTTCGATATATCAAAATTAAGATTGAATTTCCAATAAAGGAGCTTTGGTAAAAATAAAAAAACGTTGGATTGTAAATGAAAGAATAAATAAAGCAATTTCAGCAATAATTTTGCTGCTGTACACATTGACTCCCAATCCATGGATAAATTTGATCAAGCTGTAAGCGATAAGCCCTAAAAAACTGGCTAGAGCAGTATATTTTAAGGCAGCGGGCAACCAATGATTTTTACTTTTAAAAGCTAAGTGTTGATTAAGCTTGAAATTAAACGTAGCGGATAGAATACGCCCCAATAGTACACCAAGAAAGATATTTTTTTTGAGCCAGTAAGTTAATGAAAACAGAGCAAAATCAATTGCTGCGGAAATTAAAGAAATAGCAGCAAAACGAATAAACACAAAGTAAATCTTGATTGAGTCAGTCAAGGGATTAAAATGTGACGATCGATTGTGATCTAAATAGATTGTTTTTATGGGGATTTCTTGGATATTGATTTGCTGTTCTTCTGCAATGAGTAACATTTCTAATTCGAACTCGTAGCCACGTGCGCTAGAATTTAATAAAGGTAATAATAACTTTCGAGGGATGACACGTAAACCAGTTTGTGTATCCTCTAAAATTGTTTTACTAAACAGACGTAGAATGTATTTAGTTAATTTATTGCCAAATCGACTACGCCAAGGAATAGGTGCTTTATTAAAAGTACGTTTCCCTAAGTAAAGATCGGATGGTTTTTGCATAAAAATTGCTGAGAGTCGCAGAATATCTTCGGGAAGATGTTGGCCATCTGCATCTGCTGTTATGACGCCTAGTTCTTTAGGATGGCTTGTCGCTAACCAATGTTGAAATCCCGTTTTTAATGCCTGACCTTTGCCTTTATTTTTTTTATGACGGAGAAGTTCGATATTAAAGGGTTTAATTTTAGAAAAAATAATTTGTTTATCCTCATCAGAACCATCATCGACAACAATAATACGTTGCGTCAAGTGGTTTTCACGCAAAGCTTTGATTAGCAATATCAGATTGTCATTAGGCTGATAAGCAGGAATAAGAATAGTTGGAAAAGCGTCCGTTAGCATAGTTTGAGTATAAGTAAAAGAGATAGAGGAGACTAGTCTTTTAAGTGATGGACCTTCCGCTGATCACAAAAATTGTTCCGAAAGTCAATAATCTTTTGTAAAAAATGGTCAATAGGGTATTTCATAAATGAGGTTGTTGGTATTTAAGCACGTATTAAATAAGTTTAAGGTTTGGTCACTTTGCTGAGTTTTGAAAAAGATTTGTATTTCTCGGCTCGTATCCCTGATAGCTATTTGAAAAATAATATCAGGTTTAGGTAAAAAGTTGATAGCACGATCGGGCCATTCTATTAACCAGAGCGCCTTCTGATCAAATTCGTCGCATAGACCCATTTCAAATATTTCATGAGCGGATTGTAAACGGTAGAGATCAAGATGATAAACAGTACAGGCAGCCGTCGCATACGTTTCCATTAGGGTGTAAGTAGGACTTTTTACTAGACCTGAATAACCTAGATATTTTAATAAAGCTTTTACAAAGTAAGTTTTTCCAGCACCCAGCTCACCTTTTAAAAAAAGGATCAGTCTTTTATTTTTAGGACAACATGCCGCAAATTTTTTGGCTAATTGCTGCATTTCTTTTTCAGTCTTCACTAAAAGGGTTGGCATGGTTTGCAATATAAAATTTAACGAAAAAAAACAGTCAATTGGTTAATTTTATGTATTTCATTTTTTTCTTGACTTGAGGCTCGTCAATCCCTAAGCGCTTTAAACGATCCCTTTCATAGTCGCTGAAATTTCCCGTAAAAAAATCAATCCGATCATCTTGAAAAGCCAAAATATGAGTAGCTATTCTGTCTAAAAACCAACGATCGTGAGAAATAACCAAGATACAACCTGGGAAACTTAATAATGCTTCTTCTAAGGCGCGCAAGGTTTCTACATCCAAATCATTAGTAGGCTCATCCAGAAGTAAAACATTTCCTCCCGAACGCAATAGTTTGGCTAAATGAACACGATGACGTTCACCTCCAGACAGATTCTTTACCAATTTTTGTTGTTCTGAACCTTTAAAATTAAAACGTCCTACATAGGAACGAGAGGGCATTTGGAATTGGTTAATGACGATGATATCCAAGCCTTCAGATATCTCTTGCCACACCGTATGATCGGGATTTAACGAGTCGCGACTTTGATCTATATAAGCCAGTTGTACTGAGGCACCTAAGTGGATTTTTCCACTGTCAGGGTGTTCTTGCTGCATGATTAGCTTAAATAAAGTGGATTTTCCTGCGCCATTTGGGCCAATAATACCTACGATGGCCCCTTTGGGTACAATAAAGCTGAGGTTATCAATTAATGTCCGCCCATTAAAGCCTTTAGTCAACTGTTCGAACTCCAATACCGAATCACCCAAACGTAATCCGGGTGGAATATAAAGCTCTTGAGTTTCAGCATACTTTTGAAAATCTTGTGAGCTCAGTTCTTCAAAACGGGCTAACCGCGCTTTGCTCTTGGCTTGTCGTCCTTTGGGGTTTGTTCTTACCCATTCTAATTCAGCTTTTAAGCTTTTTTCACGGGCCGCTTGTTTTTTTACTTCTTGAGCGAGGCGTTTTTGTTTTTGCTCTAACCAAGCGGAGTAGTTCCCTTCATAAGGGATGCCATGGCCGCGATCCAGCTCCAAAATCCAACCTGCAACATTATCTAAAAAATATCGATCATGCGTGACGGCGATGACGGTTCCAGGATAATCATGTAAAAAACGTTCTAGCCATGCCACACTTTGTGCATCTAAATGGTTAGTCGGTTCATCGAGTAGCAACATATCTGGATTGGATAATAATAATCGGCACAAGGCGACGCGACGACGCTCCCCCCCGGAAAGTTGGGTGACTTGTGCATCCCATGGGGGCAAGCAGAGTGCATCGGCGGCTATACTCAGTTTACGTTCTAATTCCCATCCCCCTTGTGCATCAATCTGAGTTTGTAGTGCTCCTTGCTCTTCAAAAAGTTGATTCATGGCCGACTCACTCATCGGTTCAGCAAATTTCATGCTGATTTCATTAAATCGATCTAACAATTTTTTAGTTTCTGCCATGGCATCTTCGACATTACCACGGACATCTTTTAGGGGGTCTAATTGGGGTTCTTGGGGTAAATAGCCAATTTTGATTCCTGGTAATGGTCGTGCTTCACCCAAAAAATCTTTGTCAATACCGGCTAAAATACGTAGTAAGCTTGATTTTCCTGCGCCATTCAAGCCTAAAACTCCAATTTTTGCTCCAGGGTAAAAAGATAGCCAAATATCTTTTAGAATTTCTCTTTTAGGGGCAACGATTTTACTCACCGCCTGCATCGTGTAGATATATTGCTGCGACATAACTGTAAGTTAATGAATTTTTTGAAAAAAGGAATACTAGCAATAATAATCACAACTAGCCAGGTTATTTAGCGATTTATCCGATTTTTACATTGGGAGGTTTGCTTTATTTACTGATGACCTTCTTAAGTAAAAACTAGCTTTTGATTCACTATTGAAAGAGAGTAGTATAAAGTCAAAACAGTTATTCGTTTTTTCTTTAATATGGGGTTAAATAGTTATGTCTTATCTACTACAAGATGCCATTGCAGAGTTTGATCCTGATTTATCGTCTGCAATGAGCAAAGAAGCCGAACGTCAAGAAGATCATTTGGAGCTTATCGCATCAGAAAACTATGCAAGTCCACGTGTGTTGCAAGCTCAGGGCTCTGTATTAACCAACAAATATGCCGAAGGTTATCCCGGTAAACGTTATTACGGGGGCTGTGAATACATTGATATGGTAGAACAATTAGCGATTGATAGGGCAAAGGAGTTGTTTAAAGCAGATTATGCCAATGTGCAAGCTCATTCGGGATCACAAGCCAATGCGGCGGCTTATATGGCTTTATTAGAGCCTGGTGATACATTGCTAGGGATGAGTTTAGCGCATGGTGGTCATTTAACGCATGGTGCAAAAGTTAGTTTTTCAGGAAAAATTTACCAGTCCTATACGTATGGTGTCACTCAAGATACGCAATTGATTGATTATGCAGAGGTTGAGACTTTAGCAAAAAAACATAAACCCAAATTAATTATTGCTGGATTTTCAGCTTATTCCAGAGTGGTCAATTGGCAACGGTTTAGAGAGATTGCCGACGAAGTGGGTGCTTATTTTCTGGTGGATATGGCGCATGTGGCAGGGTTAGTGGCAGCCGGCCTTTATCCTTCGCCGGTTCCAGTGGCTGACGTGGTGACGAGTACCACGCATAAAACCTTACGCGGACCTAGAGGGGGATTAATTTTAGCACGCTCAAATCCTGCGATAGAAAAGAAATTAAATTCTGCGGTATTTCCAGGCCAACAAGGTGGCCCATTAATGCATGTTATTGCAGCAAAAGCCGTTGCCTTTAAAGAAGCGTTAGATCCTATGTTTAAAGTTTATCAACAGCAGGTTATGGATAATGCTAAAGCAATGGTTCAGGTCATGTTGGAAAGGAGCTATAAAATTGTTTCTGGAGGGACCGATAATCATCTTTTTTTAATTGATATGATAGCTCAAAAAATCACAGGTAAAGAAGCTGAAGAGATATTAGAGAAGGCCCATATTACTTTAAACAAAAATATGCTTCCTAATGATCCATGTAAGCCATTTATCACCAGTGGCTTACGAATTGGTACGCCTGCCCTAACCACGAGAGGTTTAAAAAAAGAAGAAGCAAAAAAAATTGCTCACTGGGTGTGTGATATTCTCGATAATCTAAAGGATTCGGCTAACGTAGAAAAGGTCAGAGCTCAAGTTGTGGCAATGTGTCAACAATTTCCCGTATACTCTCCTAAGCTTAAACTTGAAAAAGCATAGCGGTGCTTGCATTTTTAGGATGCTATGGGTATAGACTCAATGTTCTTCTAGGGATTCTATGATGTTTTGTCCATTTTGTAATGAAGCCGATACTAAAGTGATTGATTCTCGTCTCAGTAGTGATGGTCAGCAGGTAAGGCGTCGTCGAGAGTGTTTACAATGTAACGAACGTTTTAGTAGCTTTGAGTCTGCTGAGCTAGGATTGCCTCGCGTAGTCAAACGCGATAATACGCGTAGTACTTTTGATCAAGATAAATTAAGAGCAGGCATGTTAAAAGCACTAGAAAAAAGACCTATTTCCAGTGAGCAAGTTGAAGCGGTTATTTTACGTTTGATGAAAAAATTACGTTCATTAGGTGAACGTGAAATTTCTTCACGACAAATTGGTGAGTGGGTTATGCAAGAACTTTGTGATTTAGATCCCGTCGCTTATGTTAGGTTTGCTTCTGTATATCGAAGCTTTCAAGATATACAGGCCTTTAATCAGGCGATTGAACAATTAAAGCAAGATATTTCGGAAAATAAAAGACATACGCATGATTCAGAAATTGAAAAAAAATAATTTTAAGACAAAACAACGCGCACGTCGTTTCGCTATGCAAGCCATTTTTCAGTGGCATTTAACGCAGGAAGATTTTTCTACTATTCAAACCAAATTTCTGACCCAAGAAGAGATGATTAGCGTCGATACCGCTTATTTTCTTTATTTAGTTCAAGGGGTTTTAAAAAATCAGGATATAATAGATAAGCATTTAACTCAATTTTTAGACCGACCTTGTAACGAGTTAGATTTGGTAGAACTTGCGATTCTGAGATTAGGTGCTTATGAATTACTCGAATGCACCGAAGTCCCTTACAAAGTGGTTCTAAATGAATCTATTGAGTTAGCAAAAACGTTTGGTGCGACCGACAGCTATAAATATATTAACAGTATCTTGCATTGTCTCGCAAAAAAAACTCGCGCTATCGAATATTAGAATCCATAATTTCCTAATTGTAAAATGATGATGGCCTATAATGAATTTGATTTGATTCAACTCTTTTTTAATCAAGAAACCAAAAGCCGTAAAGATGTTGTTTTGGGTATAGGCGATGATGCGGCTTTATTACAAGTACCCTTTGATCAACAATTAGTGGTGACGACGGATACCTTAGTAGCGGCTCGACATTTCCATACAAATACTTTGCCTGAGGATATCGGATATAAAGCTTTAGCAGTTAATTTGAGTGATCTCGCTGCCATGGGCGCAGAACCTGCCTGGATTTTATTGGCGTTGACACTTCCTAGTGCAGATGAAAGCTGGCTTCGACAATTTATTAAAGGTTTTTTTTCCTTAATGCAACAATTTCAATTGCAACTTGTAGGAGGGGATTTAACTCAAGGACCTTTAACAATAACTGTTCAAGCATTGGGCTTTGTTCCTACTGGGAAAGCACTTTGCCGCAGGGGGGCTCGTGTAGGGGATCGTATCTATGTGACTGGAAGCTTAGGTGATGCGGGCTTGGCGTTAGAAGCACTCCAGAAAAAAGAAAATTTTGGATTAACGCCGACACAAATTTTGACAGTTACGCAGCGTTTAAATCGACCCGATCCTCGCGTTGACGTAGGTTTAGCATTACGAGACATTGCTAGCAGTGCCATTGATGTTTCAGATGGTTTAGCTGCAGATTTACATCATCTATTATCAGCTAACCGAGTGGGTGCGATACTTCAATTAGAAAAATTACCACTTTCTGAGAGTTTATTATCATTACCACGTGAGAGCGCATGGAATTTGGCTTTGAGTTCAGGAGATGATTATGAGTTATGCTTTACTGTTCCGGAATCTCGAGAAAGTATTTTGCAGCAGCATTTGCAGGTACTGAAAACACCTTATACTTGCATCGGAAGTATTAAAAAAGATCGCGGATTACTATTACTTGATGAAAAAGGATCCGTTTTTAATAGTGATAAAACAGGGTTTCAACATTTTGTTTAAAAAGCTGTAAAAATTTCGTATCTTTATTTTCATAGATGGGCGGCATATAATCTTTTTTTAAAATATCAATGAGAAAAACGATGCAAAAGGATCTCATCCGTAAGGTATTCAGTCATCCTATTTATTTGGTTGCTTTTGGTTTTGGTGCCGGATTATCCCCTTTTGCCCCAGGTACTTGTGGGACACTGGTGGCTATCCCCTTGTATTATTTAATTCAATCATTATCGCTAGTTAATTATGGATTGATTTTATTATTGGCTACTCTCATGGGCATTTGGATTTGTGAAGTCACAGAACGTGGAATCGGCGTGCATGATTATTCAGGAATAGTTTGGGATGAAATATGTGGGTATGGTTTAACGATGTGGGCTGCTCCAAAAGGATGGAGATGGATAATCATTGGTTTTGTTTTATTTCGCTTATTTGATATTGTGAAGCCCTGGCCTATCGCTTGGATAGATCGGAAAATGACTGGGGGATTAGGTGTCATGGTTGATGATCTAATGGCAGCCGTGTATGCATGGATTGCTTTACAGCTTATTCATCATTTTCATTTTTTTTAAATTCAATTCAATATTAACCTCTAGAGAAGAGATCATTTCGAGCAATACGGATGTTTATAGTAACGAGACTTTCGTAAAAAGTGTCTTTTTTATTCTCGATGATAAGGATGGTTACTCAATATACTCCAAGCTCGGTACAGTTGCTCTGCAACAATAATTCGAACCAGTCGATGAGGAAGTGTTAAAGGGGAAAGTGACCAAATATATTCAGCTTTGTTTATACAGGTTTCACCTAAGCCGTCAGGACCCCCAATTAATAAACTGATATCTTGTCTTTCTAATTTCCATTGTCGTAAAGATTCAGCGAGTTGTTGCGTGTTCCACATTTGTCCTTTAACATCTAAAGCAATTATACGTGAGCCCTTCGGAAGGGCCGCCCATATTTTTTTTTCTTCTTCAGTAATATGTTTTGAGACCGGGGAATTTTTGTTGCGCTTACTGATAGGAATAGCTATGAGCTTAAGCTTGCATTCTGCGGGTAGACGTTTTTGATATTCTTGAAATGCTTGCTCAGCCCAAGCACTACGCCGGGTACCTACAGCAATTAAATGAATGATCATGTTCGCTTAGGGTTGACCCCACAGTTTTTCAAGATTATAAAACTCACGTTCTTGAGATAACATAATATGGATGATGGTATCAACTAAATCAATTAACACCCATTCACCTTCTTTCTCACCTTCTATACCATAGATGGTCAACCCTTTGGTTTTAGCCGCTGATAGGATGTAATGTGCTAATGTTTTAACGTGTCGATTTGAGTTACCCGTGCAAATGATCATGAGATCAGTAATGTCAGTAATTTTACTCACATCAAGAACAGTAATATTTTTTGCTTTGTGATCTTCTAATAAATTGATTAAGTCAGTTTGCAAAGCTTTATTAAAATGAGAGGGTGTCATAAGTATAACTTTTGTTCCAAAATGTAATTAAGGACGCTGGAGGGTAATAAATCAATAGGATAATGACTGCTTGCAATCGTTTTTCGTATGTAAGTCGCTGAAATGGGTAATGATTGAACGTGCGTCATGAATAATAAACCCGCTGGCTGTCGAGTTAATAATGAAGCATCGCGCGTTTGATATTTTTCTACAAAAGTACAGACTTGCTGAGAGTATGATCCTGTCTGGTCGTGTCTAGGTACAATTAATAAATGGGCATAATCGATTAGGGATGTCCATTGATGCCAATGATCTAATTGAATTAAATTATCGTATCCTAAAATAAGTCCTAAAGGCATATCACCCCATTCCTGACGTAGAGAAGCTAAGGTTTCTATCATATAAGATGGAGTATTTCTTTGTAATTCTCGTTTATCGATTAAAAAATAGGAATAGGGTTGCAAAGCAAGTTTCAGCATAGTCAGTCGTTGTTGCTCGTTGGCGATGATTTTTTTGCCACTCACTGGATTCTTACAGGGAATAAAGCGGATTTCACTTAGGTGAAATTGTTGGTATAAAGTCATCGCAATATGCAAATGTCCACAATGAATGGGATCAAAACTCCCTCCTAAAATCCCCATCATAAAGAATGAGGCTCCGCAATTTCGAGACTGAGTGTTTGTAAGGCATTCCAAATAGGGTCTGTACCTAGACCTTTTATGAGCTGGTCAATACGACTTGAAAGACCAAGTAGCCGATACCAATGAATCAGCGTATGGCGTTTTAAAGCTTTTTGAAACAATGCTTGACGTTTTTCCCATACTTGCTTTTCTTTAAAAAGTGTTATTAAAGTTTTTCCTTTGCTTAATTCGAATGCCATAGAGGCTAATAATCGACATTCGCGACTTAGCACCCATAAAATTAACAAAGGTTCTATCTTTTCTTCTTTTAGGTGGATTAAGATGCGCAGACAGCGTTGCGCATTCCCTTCTAATGCGGCATCAGCCAGTTTGAAAGGATCAAATCGTGCATTATCACTTAATGCTTGCATTAACCTATCTATCGTAATAATGTTATTTTTTTCGTTGAAATATAAGTTAAGCTTCTCAATGGTTTGAGCCGTTGCTAATAAGTTGCCTTCAGTGGCAAAAATAAGGCAGTCAATAGCAGCTTTTTCTATTTTTAAACCCAAAGCATGAAAACGCGCTGTGATCCATCTAAAGAGTTGCGGGGGCTTTAAAGGCCAAATAGGGATAATTAAACCCACTTTTTCAATCCATTTAAACCAGGTTGTTTGTTGTAAATGGCGGTCTATTTTTCCAGCTATTATCAATAAAAGTTTATTGGGCGGCGGATTTTTTGCATGATGTATTAATGGTTGTATAAATGTGTCAGAGTAACCCGGTGATAGATGTAATTCGATCAGTTGTTTATCTGAAAATAACCCATGGTTATTCATGCAGGCCTTAAATGCAGATCCATTGAAATGCGCGTCAGTATAAAAGACTTGTCGATCAGTGAAGCCTGCTTTTTTAGCCGCTAAACGAAGGGTATCGCAGGCGGACTGAATTAATACGATTTCCTCACCAGAAACTAAATAAATGGGCGCTAAAACAGAATTATTTAATTGCTGATGTAATTGTTCATAACGGCATTGCATAATCGATTACGACTGAGAGCATGTACTACAGCGAAATTGCTGACGTAAATCTGGGGAAGCTAAACGAATTAAAAGCTGTTGAATAATATCCTGTTGCATATTTTCTCGTAAATCATTTTCTGTGTTGAGATCGCCTGTAAGTTGATTTGATGTAATCGAAAAGGTGCGTGTGGCTTGTACCGATTGTGGTTTTAATAAAACATGGCCTTTACAATCAATTAGTTGAAATAAAATACGATAAGCAAGCAAATAGGTAGTTGTTTGTCCCGCATCGCCTAGACTGGTTGGGGTACGCGTATAGTTTTGAGCAAGAACTTGCAAGCGAGGCGATGTGGCTGGTGCAAACGGGGTATATACTCCGGCCGTTTCTAATGCTTTTTTTAATTCATTGATAAACTTACTATAGGGCTGATTGGCTTCCAAAGAAAGTGTATGGAAAGGGATCGAAAATTTATCCTGACCTCTTAGCTGAAAGCCACAGGCGTTTAGCATGAGGCTAAAAACAATAGCAAATAACAAAGAATAGCAGCGAGTTTTCATAAATGTGTCATTGCATTTAAAGAGCCAAAACAACTGAGCCTAAAAATTGTGAGTATAATCATTTTATATAACAATATTAACTAATTTTTTGGGGACGATAATAATTTTTCTAATAGTTTGATTTTCAGTATACCGTTTGATCTGAGGGTTATTGAGAACAATTTTTTTAAGTGTTTCATCATTATAGTGTATATCGAGTGATAGTTTCGCACGTAATTTACCATTCACTTGAACTACCCAATCTATTTTTTCGACAGTTAAAGCGTCCGCGGCGACTTTTGGCCAAGGTGCTTTGCTAATTAAGCCGAAAAATTTGAGTTCTTTCCATAAAGCATGCGTTATGTGAGGAACAATAGGAGCCAGCAAACGCAAGAGTATACTTAATCCTTGCCATAGAATATGTTTAAGTGCCCGTACATCATCATTCGAAGAATCAAGTGATTGACTTGCTGTTTGTAGTATATTTAACAGCTTCATACAACTGGCAATAACCGTATTAAACTGTTGTCGTTCATAATCGCTACGTGCCAGCTGTAAAACTTCATAAATCTGTCGGCGTAAACTACGATGCCCGCTTGAGGTTTTTGTCCAGTCAATAGGAGAAGTCAGACTGTGTTTATGCGTTTCATTGAGTTCTATTATCCAAGGATTACTGTAGGCTAAGGTCCATAAACGCTTTAAAAATCGATAAGCACCTTCGACTCCTGCGTCAGACCATTCTAAGGATTGTTCAGGAGGGGCTGCAAATAAGATGAATAATCGTAAAGTGTCAGCTCCATAACGTGACATTAACTTAGCTGGATCAACGGTGTTACCTTTTGATTTTGACATTTTTGCACCGTCTTTAAGTACCATGCCTTGAGTTAGCAAGCGCGTAAAGGGTTCATTAGAATTGAGTAAACCTAAATCGCGTAATACTTTATGAAAAAAACGGGCATAAAGTAAATGTAATACGGCGTGCTCAATGCCACCAATGTAATGATCAACAGGTGTCCAATATTTTGCTCTGTCATCTAACATCGCCCTGTTCTGTGTAGGACAAGCAAAACGTGCATAATACCAGGAAGATTCCACGAATGTATCTAAGGTATCGGTTTCTCGGGTGGCGGCCTGTTGACAAGTAGGACATTGAGTTTGATAAAACTCAGGCATCTTCTTCAAAGGGGAGATTACACCATCAAAGCGTATCGTTTTAGGAAGTAAAACAGGTAAGTCTTTTTCTGGGACAGGCACTACTCCACAATGAGGGCAATAAATAATAGGAATAGGTGTTCCCCAATATCGTTGACGCGAGACACTCCAATCGCGAAGTCGGTATTGTGTTGTGTGTACAGCGATTTTTTCTTTAATTAACTGTTTTGCAATCGTGACAGACCCTAATTCAACACATAATCCAGTGAATGAACCTGAATTAATTAATGTTCCTGTATTTGAAAGGAGAGGGTTTGATTGATAATCGTGAGTGTGCGCCGATTGAATAACCGGACGTATCGGTAAATGATATTTTTTTGCAAATTCGTAGTCGCGTTCATCGTGGGCAGGTACGCCCATGATGGCGCCGGATCCATAATCGGATTTGACAAAATTGGCAATCCATATCGGTAAACTTTCTTTACTCAAGGGATGAGTCGCAGAAAAAATAGTTGCTACCCCTTTTTTTTCTAAATGAGCCGCTGCTTTTTCTGATGTTGGAATTTGTTTAAAGTGCGTAATGATTTCTTGCAGTTTAGGATCGTGCTTAGCTGCATAATGGGCAAAAGGATGATGAGGTGAAACTGCAATAAAAGTAACGCCGAATAAGGTATCAGGACGTGTAGTAAAAACTTCAATTGTATGGAGTTCGGCTTGATTAACTTTAAATTGTATAGTCAAACCCTGAGAGCGACCTATCCAATTTCGCTGCATTGTTTTGACTTCGTCGGGCCAGGCTTCTAAGGTATCGAGATCGTTTAAAAGCTCATCGGCATAATCAGTAATTTTTAAAAACCACTGTGGAATTTCTTTACGTTCGATAAGTGCGCCTGAACGCCAGCCGTGCCCATCAATCACTTGTTCATTGGCTAGCACGGTTTTATCGATTGGATCCCAATTAACTAAGGCACTTTTTTTATAGACTAGACCCTTTTTAAGTAATTGAACAAAAAGCCATTGCTCCCAGCGATAATAGTCAGGATTGCAGGTTGTAATTTCTCGACTCCAATCAAAACTTAAACCAATTTGTTTAAACTGTTGGCGCATATGCTTGATATTGGTATAAGTCCATTTAGCGGGGGCTATTCCTTTTTCAATTGCGGCGTTTTCAGCGGGTAAACCAAATGCATCCCACCCAATAGGGTGCAAGACATTTTTACCTAACATGCGTTGATGGCGGGCAATGACATCGCCCAATACATAATTACGGACATGACCGACGTGTAAGTGACCGCTCGGGTAGGGAAACATAGAAAGGCAATAAAATTTTTCTTTATTCAGATCTTCGGTGACCTTGAAACATTGATGTTCTTCCCAAAATTTTTGGATTTCAGCTTCAAGTACGAGGGGTTGATATTGTTCTTGCATGGGCTA
>Ga0222713_10003742_pt1 | contig 15583 bp, 11 predicted proteins | sample C33_649DmetaG_FD_165061 | JGI IMG/M metagenome (GOLD analysis project Ga0222713, IMG submission 165061) | Estuarine water microbial communities from San Francisco Bay, California, United States - C33_649D | ecosystem: Environmental > Aquatic > Marine > Unclassified | place: USA: California...
ACAACAGTATCTAGCTCATTAGATTCTAGATTAGATGTTTTAGAAGCATATAGTGGTTCACAACAAGTACCAACGGCATCATATTCACTTAGAACAACACGAACAGATGTGTATTGTAAAAATATGTCAGGTGCCCAAATAAACAAAGGGACTGTCGTTAGAATAACTGGCGCAGTTGGCAATAATCCATTAATTGGTGTTGCTTCTCTTTTAACTGAAGGACAATCTGCAAACACATTAGGTATTGCCGCTGAAAATATTCCAAACGATTCTTTTGGTTTAGTTATTACAGAAGGTGTTTTACTTGGTGTTAATACTAGTGGAATGACCCCAGGGCAACTAATATTTTTAGGAGCTAATGGAACATTTACAACTTCTTATCCAGTGGCACCTAATCATGGTGTTAGACTTGGTGAAGTATTAAGAGACCAACAAAATCAGGGTTCAATATATGTCCGTGTAGATAACGGTTCAGAACTGGGCGAAGCTCACGACGTATATGATACCACAACCAATTCATCATATGGTGATTTGTTAGTTAAAAGTGGTAGCGTTTGGATTAATAGTAGAAAATTAAATGGCAACTATGAAGTTACAGGTAGTTTAACTGCGACATCTTTTACGGGTTCTATTAATTACAATAACCTAACAAATGTACCAACATTAGTTTCAGGTTCATCACAAATATTAGATGGATCTAATGTTGTTTCAAGTTCAACTCAAGTAACTAACTATGGATTTGCTATAACTGGGTCTAATTTATTTAAAGGAAATCAAACACATTCAGGTTCTATTATACCTGCAGTAGATAATACTTATGATTTAGGTAGCCCAACATATCAATGGAGAGATGTTTATATTTCTTCTGGATCACTTTATATTGATGGAACTAAAGTAATTAGTAGTACCACACAAGAATTACAAATTACAACTGATAATGGTCAATCCATTAAAATTTTAGAAAGTGGTACTGATTCTATTATTCTTCAAACTGCAGATGGTGATATCGAGTTGAAATCAAATGCCGATGGTGATATTTTATTAGATCCAACCAATGGTAAAATTATGTTAAAAGGTCCGGTAGAAATACTAAACGGACAAAAAATTCAATCATCTGTTGGTGGTACGCCAGTTGTGTTTGCAAACGACATCGTGGTGTCTGGTTCTATTGATATTACTGGTACAATTGAAGGTATTGACTTAACAGCGTTTAGTTCTTCTGTTAATACAAGATTAAGTAATTTAGAAAGTGCTGGAGGAAATTTAAATACATTTACAGCATCAGCAAATACAAGATTAGGAAACTTAGAAACAGAAAGTGGCAGTATAAGAACCACTGTTAATAGTTACACTTCAAGTACAAATAATAGATTAACATCTATTGAAACAACAACGGGTAGTATATTAAGTACAAATACTACACAAGATGGTAGATTAACATCAATAGAATCAAAAACTGGTAGTTACGCAACAACAGGTAGTAATATATTTCAAGGTAATCAAACGATTACAGGATCACTGTATGTGTCACAAGATTTAATTATTGCTGGTTCTTCATCAATTCAACATATTAGTTCATCAGTTGTAAACATCGCAGATAACATTATCACTGTTAATGCTCAAAATCCAAGTATAAGATTTGGTGGATTGGCTGTTATCGACAGTGGGTCTTCACCGCAAGTATCTGGATCGATATTATTTGATTCAACAAACGATCAATGGATATTTGTTCATCAAAATCAAACAACAGTAACATCATCGGTGTTATTAATGGGGCCACAGACATATAATAATTTAGGTAGTGAAGCGTTTCCAACAACAAATAGAATTTTAAAATCTTTAAACGCGGAGCATGTTGGTGATAGTAACATTAGCGATAATGGAACGACTGTGACCATCTTATCTAATACCATTATTAATGGTACAATTAGTGCAACAGGGACAACAATAGTTTCTGGTTCATCACAAATTTCATTTAATGGGATTACGGATAAACCAGCATTGGTTTCAGGTTCTTCGCAAGTATCTTTTAACGGAATTACTGATAAACCAGCATTGGTTTCAGGATCGGCTCAGATATCTTTTAACACCATAACTGACAAACCAACATTGGTATCTGGTTCAAGTCAAATTTCATATCCAAGTTTATCTAACATACCAAGTGGTATTGTTTCGGGATCATCTCAAATTGATTTAACGGCAACAACAAACTATTCTTCAGGTATTAAAACAAGATTAAATGCTGAGAACGTTTTATCAAGTTCAGTACAAGTTGTTTCAGCATTACCTGCTGGAACAGTATCTGGTTCTTCACAAATAACATTTGGTTCAATTAGCAGTATACCATCCGGTTTAGTATCTGGTTCTTCACAAGTACTAGCCGGAACAACAATTCATTCTGGTTCGTTCTTTAATGGTATATCAGTCGTTTCTGGTTCAAGCCAAGTTTCTTTTAATGGTATAACAGATAAACCTGCATTAGTGTCAGGTTCTTCACAAATCACATATAGTGGTATATCAAGTATTCCAAGTGGAATAGTATCAGGTTCTTCACAAGTGTTGTCAGGTACAGGAATATGGAGTGGAAGCGCTCAATTACCTGCGGGAGTTGTTAGTGGATCTGCTCAAACAATTGCAAATTTACCAGTGGGCACAGTATCTGGATCTTCACAAGTTACTGGAATAGGTAATTCACAATTAACAAACTCATCGTTTAATGTTGGAACAACGTCCATATCATTAGGTCGGGCAAGTGCGTCACAAACATTAACAGGAGTAAGTATTGATGGTAATGCTGCAACTGTAACAAACGGAGTTTACACTACTGGTGACCAAACAATTGCCGGTGTAAAAACATTTAGCAATAAAGTTGTATTCAATTCAGCAGTGGCCAATAGACCTCAATTCCCTGGTGGTATTTTAGGTATTGATACTGGTGATGGTAATTTTGATATATGGGGTATTTCTACCGAATATTATCCTTCACACGCAACTTCAGCAAATGCTTGGGGCTTAAGATGGAATGGTAATAATAATGATTTTGAATTTGTTGGTGGTGGTACGAATAGAGTAATATTAGATATGGATGGTGGTGTTGTTACCGCAACTACATTCTCTGGAGCATTAAGTGGTAATGCAACTACTGCAACAACTGCCGGAGCATTAACATCAATGAATATATCTCAATTTACAAATAATAGTGGATATATCACGGGAATTAACTCAAGTGCAGTAACAACTGCATTAGGTTATACGCCATACAATGCAACCAATCCAAACGGTTACATTACAGGAATTTCATTTGCAAACGTTTCCTCAAAGCCAACAACAATCAGTGGTTATGGTATAACTGACGCAATTACAACTGGTAATATTGGATCTCAATCTGTTTCTAATGCTGCGACAGTCGCAAGTTTGACACCATTCCAGTTCTTTAATAATATGGGCCAAAACCATAGTACTCAAACTGATTTTAATAGTATTAGTAATTTTGGGTTTAGATTTGTACAAGGATCAACAAATGGTCCAGGAACTGGTTCTTCTCAATTTTATGGATTTAGTATTGGTCTTGGTAATGATTATGCATATAGTGACTATGCGTTACAATTAGCGATACCAAGATACCCGGCTTCAGACAAATATATAACATTTAGAACCAGAGAAGCAACAACATGGGGGTCTTGGAATAAAATTTCTGCAGGTTATGCAGATAGTGCTGGTTCTGTTTCTGGTGCTAACGTATCAGGAAATATTAGTGGGAACGCATCTAATATTACATCATATACAATCAACCAAAGTGTTGGTACAGGTAACGCAGTACAATTTAGTAGTGTAGGTGTGGGTGTGAGTCCAGCGGTAACATTACATGCTCGGGGAAGTGGTGAGATGGTTAGATTCGAGAACACAAGTAGTGGTACAAATGAATACACACAATTAAACTTCAAAGCTGGTACTAGAAATGGTTATATTTGGCTTGGAAATCAAAACACATCATCCTGGGCTGGCGCCGGTGGATTAAATATCTATACTGAAAATGGTCATATGGATTTTTGGACAACCGCAGTTCAAAGAATAAGAATACAAAATGATGGTCATATGGTTCCATTTGTAAGTGCCACCTATAATTTAGGTTCATCATCATTAAGATGGAATACAGTATTCACATCCGATTTATCATTATCAAATGGTATTGGTGATTACACTATTGTTGAAGGTGAAGAAAAATTATACTTATATAATAATAAAAATAATAAGGTATATTCTTTTGTTTTACAAGAAGAAGATCCAACAACCGCAACGCCAAAAAAATCATAAATTATGGAAAGAAATTATATAGTTTTTAATGTTAGTGAATTAGATAAAATAGACTTTAATGAAGTTTTAGAAACATCTGTAGATACTTTAAGAAAATCTGTTGATGAACAATTAACATTCGTTAAATACAATGGTGAAATGCCATATAGTGTTGAACAATTAGAAACAAAACAAGGGCCTTATAGTCATTATGAATTTTTATACATATTAGATACTGAAGTATGGAATAATCCAAATAAAGAACCCATGAGATAATGCCAATTAATGTAAACAATAATGTATTGAATTCTCTAGGTATAGAATTTTTAAATGAATCGGATATTATTCATAGTAATTTGGTATACCATTGGGATGCTAATAATATGGCCTCTTATCCTGGTTCAGGAACTTCTTGGCTTAGTTTAACATCTAATTCAAGAACAGCAACACTGAATAATGGGCCAACATACAACAACGCAACCAACGGAGGATTTATAACATTTGATGGTTCAAATGATAGTGCGACTTTTTCAACTTTTACATTAGGAAATGGGCAGCTACCTTGGACAATATGTGCTTGGGTAAGAACATCAACAGGTGCAGATGGTTTAGGTCAAGGGTCAATATTAAGTAACTCAAGTGGTGGGCCAGTTTATTCTGCATTATCAATTAATACTGGTAAAATAACGTATTGGACATATAGTAATGGTTGGTTTAGAATAATGGGATCAACAACAGTAAACAATAATAGATGGAATTTTTTATGTTGGGCACAAAAAAATAATTATTATATGGACATGTATGTAAATGGTGTTTTAGATCATAATAATGGATATAGCGCTTCCGGTAATAACAATCCGATTGACATAATGGGAGCAAGTTGGGCAGGTTACTTTAATGGTTCAATTGGTTCTGTTATGGTTTATGATGCCACATTAAGTTCAGCACAAATATTACAAAATTATAATTCAACGAGACATCGTTTTGGTGTTTAATAAATAAAGTTATGCCATTAGATATAGGAACAAATATTTTTAACTCACAAACAAGTAAATTACTAAATGAAACATCATATGTTAAAAGTAATTTAGTAAACTTATGGGACCCATCGTTACCTAGCTCTTATGTTGGTACAGGTACAAGTTGGGTTGATTTTATTGGAGGTAGTAGAAACGGTACATTAGAAAACGGTCCAACATTTTCTAGTGCAAATGGGGGTATTTTTAATTTCGATGGTTCAAATGATTTTGTTTCTATACCAACTTGGACATTGTCTCCTCCTTGGACTGTTAATTTTTGGTGTAGAACTAGTAGTGGTGGTGACAATGGATTAATGTCACACTGGAGTGGTGGCCCGGTAAATAATGCTATGTATATTACTGGTGGTAAAATGGGGTATTGGTATTATAATGGTGAATGGAGAACAGTTGTTAGTAATGGACCAAGTGTTAACACTGGTAACTGGGTTTATTTGTCATTTGTTTCACCGGCAGCGTCTAATGGTTCATTACAATTCTATGCGGATGGTGTTTTAAATTACACGGTAGCAATCCCTGGAGGTCATTATAGTTCAAACATCGGTAGTATAGGTGTGAATTGGAGTTGGGCATATTTTAATGGTTCAATTGCTCATGTTTCACACTATAACACAAACCATACGCAAGCACAAATAATACAAAATTATAATTCAACAAGAAAAAGATTCGGAAGATAATGCCATTTGATATAAACGGAAACATATTAACAGATAGTCAAGTAAAATACTATAACGAAACAACGGTAATCCGTGATGGGTTGGTTATGTATTTAGATGCCGGTATAAGTAATTCATATCCTGGATCGGGTTCTACTTGGTTTGATTTATCTGGCAATGGAAACAATGGTACATTAACAAATGGTGCTGGGTATTCAACACAATTTGGTGGGGTAATAACATTTGATGGAACCAATGATTATGTTGACGCGCCATCACCAAATATGACATCAACAAATTATACTGTTTTTGGTGTTGCAAGATACGTAACAATTGATGCGGCGGTTTATCCATCTGGTTATGAAGCAGGTAGATTAATTTCAGCAAGAAGCAACAACTGGCTTTTAGGGCATTGGGGTGGTTATACTGGTAATTATTATGCGGAGGGTTGGGTTTCAAGTGTTGCTGCTGGAACATCGGATACTAACTGGAAATTTTTAGCTGGAACTGGAAATATTTCTAGCGATGTTTATGAAATATATGTTAATGGTAACTCAACAGTTTCAAATAATGCTGGATCACAAGGCCCAAATGGTTTTAGATTGGGGTCGTATGTTGGTGGTTCAGAATTTGCGAATGGACAGATTGGTGCTGTGTTAGTTTATAATAGAGTATTGTCTAGAATGGAGATATTACAGTTAACCAACTATTTTAGACCAAGATATCACAAATATTATGATTGTGGATACGGATGTCAATTATACGAATATGACCCCGGATGCCCAAATTGTTAAATAATAATCTCACCCTAATCAGTTCTGTTTATATTTATAGATAAACTATAAATTAATGGAATTATACGGTTCGTTACTCAATATTTCGGGGTCAGTCACAGCCTCAACCTTTACCGGTTCATTTATTGGTGATGGTTCAGGGTTAACTGGAATCCAAGCTTCAGGTGTAACTGGTTTAAACCTATCACAAATATCAAGTGGAAACGCTACTGCGTCCATTTCGACAACAGGATTCACTGTTAATAAAAACACTCAAATTCAGGGTAATTTATCGGTTACTGGGGCACTTATCGCCAATGAGTATATTGTAAGCTCATCAGTGGTTTACATGACCACAAGTTTTGCTAGTGGTTCGTCAGCATTTGGTAATGATAATAATGATGTGCACCAATTTACCGGGTCTGTTCAGATCACAGGGTCAATTTCATTAAATGGGCAAGCTATTGGTACAGGAAAGTTGGATGAAACAACATTCCAAGCATATACATCAAGTAATGATGGTAGAGTTTCATCACTTGAAACGTCATCAGGAAGTTTAAATAGTTTTACTTCTTCGATTAACACAACAATTAAATCAAAATTAGATAGTGATGGTGTTATTTCAGGTAGTGTACAAGTTAATATAACTGGCACTACTGGGTATTCTACATTTAGTTCAAGTATTGCAACAACGACTAGTGGTTTAACATCAACAATTACTAGTTTGAGTTCATCTTTAACAACTAGTATTGGGGCTTTATCAAGTTCAATTGCAACAACAGATTTAAATCAAGAAAATAGATTAACGGCGTTAGAAACAAGTAGTGGAAGTTTAAATGGGTTTACATCATCTATTGATACCACCATTAAAACTAAATTAAATGCTGATGGTGTTATATCTGGTTCTTCACAAATATTAAATGGGTCTAATTTAGTATCTAGTTCAGCACAAGTTACGGCATACGGATTTGCAACAACTGGTTCAAATTTATTCAAAGGAACACAAACACATAGCGGTTCGATATTGCCATCTGTTGATAACACCTACGATTTAGGTAGCGCAGATTATCAATGGAGAGATGTTTATATTTCATCTGGTTCATTATACATTGATGGAACAAAAGTATTATCATCTACTGCACAAGAATTAACAATCACAACAGATAATGGCCAATCATTAAAAATATTAGAAGGTACAACTGACTCAATTATTTTACAAACCGCTGATGGTGATATTGAATTAAAATCAAGTGCGGATGGTGATATATTATTAGATCCAACTAACGGTAAAATAATGTTGAAAGGGCCTGTTGAAATTTTAACAGGACAAAAAATTCAATCATCAGTAGGTGGAACGCCAGTTGTATTTGCAAATGATATTGTTGTATCTGGATCAATAGATTTAACGGGAACAATTGATGGCATTGACTTAACAGCGTTTAGCTCTTCGGTTAATACAAGAATAACTAATTTAGAATCTGCAGCAGGAAGTTTAAACGCCTTCACATCTTCAGCAAATAGTAGATTAAGCGCAATTGAAACTAGCACAGGTAGTTTAAATACATTTACATCATCTATTAATACAACAATCAAATCTAAATTAGATAGTGATGGTGTTATATCAGGAAGTGCTCAAGTTGTATTAACTGGCACAACTGGTTATTCTACATTTAGTTCAAGTGTATCAACAAGTATTGGTACATTATCTGGTTCTATTGCAACAACAACATCCGGATTAAGTTCTAGTGTTGGTTCGTTAAGTTCTTCTGTTGCAACAACAACTAGTGGTTTAACATCAACAATAACAAGTTTAAGTTCTTCTGTTAGTTCGTCTATTGGAAGTTTATCATCATCTGTTGCAACAACAACCAGTGGTTTATCAAGTACAATTACAAATTTAAGTTCAAGTGTTGCTACAACAACATCTGGATTAGGTACTTCTATTACAAACTTAAGTTCTTCAATTGCAACGACCACATTAAATCAAAGTAGTAGATTAAATTCGATTGAAGGTAAAACTGGTAGTTATGCAACAACGGGTAGTAATATATTTCAAGGTAATCAAACGATTACTGGTTCATTATATGTTTCACAAGATTTAATTATCGCCGGTTCATCATCTATACAACATATTAGTTCATCGGTGGTGAATATTGCGGATAATATTATTACAGTTAACGCACAAAATCCAAGTATTAGATTTGGTGGTCTTGCTGTAATAGATAGCGGTTCGTCTCCACAAGTATCTGGTTCGATATTATTTGATTCAGTTAATAATCAATGGTTATTTGTTCATCAAAATCAAACAACAGTCACATCGTCTGTTTTGTTAATGGGGCCAGAAACTTACAATGATGTTGGTAATGAAACATATCTAACCGCAAATAGATTGGTTAAAAGCACTGGAATCGAACATTTAGCTAATAGTAATATTAGTGATACAGGTACAAAGGTTTCTATAAATTCAAATACTGAAATCACTGGTTCATTAATTGTTACTGGTGATAAATTGACAGTAAACGCTATTGGAGGAGACGAAGGTGGTGAAATTTTATTAGGTAAACCAACAACTAATACAACACTTGTTGGTCAAGGCGTTACTATCGATGTTTGGCAAAATAGATTAAGATTTTTTGAACAGGGAGGAAACGCTAGGGGTGGATATTTTGATATTTCATCACTTGGCAATGGTGCGTCAACCAATTTATTAGGGACTGCAGCAACAGCATCTTATGTTGAATATTCAAATGTTGCAAATAAACCGGCGCTAGTATCTGGTTCATCACAAATTACTTTCTTAAGTATTAGTAGTATACCATCCGGATTAGTATCTGGCTCAAGTCAAGTATTAAGTGGAACGGGTATTTGGTCTAGTTCTGCTCAATTACCATCTGGTGTTGTTTCAGGATCAAGTCAAGTATTGTCCGGCACAGGTATATGGTCTAGTTCTGCACAATTGCCAAGCGGTGTTGTTTCGGGTTCTAGCCAAATATCTTTTGGTTCTATAACAGGAGTGCCTTCTGGTTTAGTGTCGGGGTCTTCACAAATATTAGCAGGAACAACAATACATTCGGGAGCATTCTTCAATGGTATAAGTGTTGTTTCAGGTTCTGCTCAAATATCTTTTAATGGGATTACAGATAAACCAACATTGGTTTCTGGATCTAGTCAAATATCGTTTGGTTCAATCACGGGAGTTCCTGGTGGTTTGGTTTCTGGGTCATCTCAAATTGATTTAACAGCAACAACAAATTATTCAACGGGAATTAAAACAAGATTAAATGCTGAGGGTGTTGTATCTGGTTCTGCACAAATTACATTATCAAGTACAACGGGTTATAGTTCTGTTTTAAATCAAGCACTTTTAACAACGAGTACACCAACTTTTGCTGAATTAACAATATCAAGTAACCAAGATGGTAAATTAACATTAAGAGTACCATCATCTGGCGATACTAGTGACTGGAATTATATAAACTTCGTTGGTGCTAATGGCACTAGAGATTTTTATTTTGGTACAGATTCTACTGGAAACCCTTCTTGGTATCGTGATGATAATGGTCTTAATATAACATTAGGAAGTACTGCAACAATAAACGGAACACAAATTGTCACAAATAGTGGTACATGGAGTATTAGTGTTTCTGGTAACGCGGCAACAACATCACAAAGAGATTTTAGTAGTGATATATCGACTACTGGTATGGGTCGTTTTACTGGTTGGTATAATGGTAATGCTGCAACTGGGTTAGCCGCAGAAATAGGAATATCCGCTGGACAAGCGTATCTTATAGCATATAACAGACAGACAAGCACTTATGCTGCTGTTAATATAGAATCGACTGGATCAACTTTACGTGTCAGTGGATCTACAGTTAATGTTGTGAATGGCGCACTACAACAAGGTGGGAATCAAGTTTTACATGCTGGAAATTATACATCCTATGCAATGGCTGGGGCGGGGTATTCTGCAAACCAAAATTTAAATACAACAAGTTCCCCAACATTTGTTGGTTTAACACTTAGTGGAACTTTAAATATTAGCGGTGGCGCTTCAGGTGGTTTTACAAACAGCACATTATCTTGGGTATCAGGTGCTGGTGGTGGATTAAAAATAGATTCTCCAGGTACAAATTTAAATATTGGTACGGGGTGGAATGAAAATATTATATTAAATACGGGGGCTGGATTAACTGTAAACACAAATAATGGATCTGGAACATATACATCAAGATTTACTGTTGATAGAAGTGGAAACATTAGTAATACTGGTACTATAACCACAAGTGGTGGAATTTATTTAACTGATAGTAGTGCGGCCCTTTATCGAGATAATACATATGATATTGTATTAACACAAAATGGGTCATCTGGTGGTGTGTTGTATTTAGGTGGTGCCGGTAATGTTGTTGTTTCAATAGATAATAATAACAATGAAACTGATAGAAAATTCATAGTAGGTAGTAATGCGGTAAAAGCATCTAATGAATTATTTTCAGTAAATGAAAGTGGTAATGGTTATTTTTCAGGCACACTACAGGCAGCATCCACATTATATGTTGGTGGTACAATAGTTAGAACAGCGGGTGGTACTGGATATTTAAATGGTGGTTATTCAAGTGCAGAAACTGGAAGTTCAACGGGCGCAATATATACAATTGGTGGATCATATTACCCAACGATATCGTCATTAAATAACATGTACGGTATTGGTTACACAAATATAGGTGGTGGAACTGCGGTACAAATGACAAACGCATCTGGATGGGGTATGTATGTTGTTGCGAATGGTACACCATATGTTTGGTTAGGCGCTGAGGGTAATTCGAGTGTATTCAGAGGAAATATTTTACCACATTCAAATAATTCATATAATTTGGGGTCAGCATCTTATGGTTGGGCAAACGTTTATACGAACGACTTACATTTAAGCAACATGAATAAACCTGAAGGTAATGATGTTGATGGAACAAATGGTAACTGGACAATACAAGAAGGTGCGGAAAATCTTTATATCATCAATAATAATAACGGAAAGAAATTCAAAATTAAATTAGAAGAAATTTAATATGGCGGTATATGGTAATAATGAACTATTCACGATTTATACACACGATGGTAGCACAAAAGAAAAAGCGGCACCATCTTTAAATCATTTGGTTGAGATTGGCATTTCAACTAATGGTTTTTATTGGGTAAATCCTAGTTTGGGTTCAGGGACACCGATCTATATTTATGTTAATTTTACATATAGAACAAAAGAGGCATGGGCTTTAGTATTGTCAAATAGAATTAATACAACTGGTGTTGCGAATAGTACATATACATTAGATGGTGTAAACAGTACAGCATCACAAGGTTCGGTTTCATACAACACCGGAGTTAATTACATTAATTACAAAGGTTCATATGGAAACACTAACCTTGATTTTAATTGTCTTGTTGGTGTAAAATATTGGGAGTTACTTGGAAACAATGTTTGTCAATTTGTTTCAACATCGGCAAGAGCAATATCAGAAACAGGTAATCACACCAAAAGATACAGGTGGGCGTTTAGTGAGATGAATTCTACTTATGCTTTTTTAAATGCGTATGGTGTTTCAGATGAAACTGGAACTGGTTCACCAGGATTGTATTCATACCATGCAGCAAACGGGTTTTCATTTTCAACATATGACAATGACCAAGACGCTCATGGTGGAAACTGTTCATCATATTACAATAACGCCCCGAACTGGTATGGCGCGTGTTGGAGTGGAAATCCATGGGGGGGTATGGGATCTGGATATGCTGATGCATATTTTTGGGATAGTTCAGGTAGTGACTACCATAATTACGGTGCAGTTTATATAGGAGGATAATATTATGCCATTTTATATTGAAGGAAATAAATTTACGGCTAGATTTCATGATGGTTCAACCGCAGCTAAAGCTGCACCATCTTTACAACATTTAGCTGAACTAGGAATAAGAAATAATGGTTTTTATTGGATAAACCCACAAGATTCATTTTCACCGATTTATTTGTATGTTGATATGAATTATAGAAGAAATGAGGCGTGGGCGTTAGTTTGTTCTAACAGAACGGCAACAGATGGTTTGAATAACGGATTAGTCACATCTGACGGTACTGGCGGTTCATCACAAGGCTCAGTCACATACACTAATGGGGTCAATAACATTAATTATAAAGGTTCATATGGTAACACAAATTTAGATTTTAATTGTCTTGTTGGTGTAAAATATTGGAAACAGCTAGGTAGAAATGTTGTTCAATTTGTTTCGACATCAGCACGAACGTTATCTGATACAGGTAACCACACCAAGAGATATCGTTGGGGATTTAGAGATATGAGTTCTACGTACGCATTTCAAAACGTATATGCAATAAAAGACGAGGGTGGTGGAGCACCAGGGCTTTATGCCTATCACGCGGCTAACGGTTTTTCATTTTCCACATATGATAATGATCAAGATCCGTATGGCGGAAACTGTTCCGCGGCCTACTCAAATAATCCGTGGTGGTATGGCTCATGTTGGGACGGTTCTTGGTTTGGTGGTGGCGGTTATGCGGATAGACCAAACTGGGCCGGAGCTGGTACTGATCTACATAATTATGGTGGAATTTATATTGGTGGTTATATTTAAAATTTAATACAATGAATACAGAATTAAAAGAAATGAAATTATTGGTTAAAAAAATATCACATGAAAAATATGTCAGAACAATTGTTGATATGTCTGGAAATGAGATATGGAATGGTGGTGAACAATATTACTTATATATGGGAGATATTGTTATGACCAATGAAAAAATGGCGGACCTAATAACACAAATGCAACAACTACCTTTTTGGAATATTGTTGACATTGAAAACGATTTTAGTTAAATTTAGATAATGGCACCTTTATATATTGGAACAAAAACTATTACATCTTCAGACACATTTGGCTCAACAGGTGCTTACAAAAATAAGTTTGAATTACCGTTGGGTGGTTTAAAATTATATTTAAGTGGTGACTCATATCGTGCTGGTCCTTATTGGGTTGACAAAGCTCAAAATATAATATTTGAATCAAAGAACACATCCAATCCATATAATACGAGCCAAACCCCAAGAGCAAGTGTTGGGGGTGTTAACTGTATTGATTTTAATGACGGGTCTTATTGGGAATCAACACAAGCGGGTGCTGATTTGGTGGATATGAGATATGATTTTACACTAGTAATGATTTATTATTATGAAGGATTTGCAGCAAGAAGAACAATATTTGAAAAAGCTGGTAATTCATATGCATCGTATCAACAAGAACTCGCTTGTACAATGGAAACCGACGCAACAATGACATGGTATAGAGGACACACGGATTATGATTATTCAACAACAAAAACATATTCAACTGGTGGATGGAGAATGATTGGGATTAATAGCACGGGGGTAACAAGTAGAACTGGGCAATATTATGATGGTAGTGGTTGGACAACAAACTACACAAATAGAACCACCAATGCAATTATCGCTGCTGGACCTATAAGAGTTGGTTATGGGTATTCTGGGGTTATACAAGCTGGATATATGCATGCCGTATGTGTTTGGGATAGAAAATTAACCACGCAAGAAATTAATAACACGTATAGATATTTTCAAACAAATTACGTGACAAGTTTAACATCATAATATGGTTAGGAGATTTATTAATATGGATATGGATAACACCAATTATGGATATTGGTGGGTAGATTTTATCAACGAAGAAGGTGAAATGGAAAGAAAGGTTTTTGATAATGATTTTGATGCTGAAGAATTTTATCATGAACTAATGTCTGAACAAAACACTACACAATCTGAATAATTATTCATAAATTACTTCTATGAATAACATAGGTTTTGGTATATTTTGTTTCGGTGAAAAATATTATTTCAACGGAGCGGTCGAAAAAATAAATAAAATTATTAACGAGGGTTATGATTGTTATGTTTTAACAGATGACCCCGATTTTTTTAATACCAGATACCGCCCAACACATGTACATGTTTTTGAATATGATAGATCATATAGATCATATTCAGATAAGATGCAGTTACCAAAAAAAATCTTAAAGAATCATGACATATCAATTTTAATTGATGCTGACACACATATTACAAATTATTCATTCTTAAATGATTTAAAAACATATAATTTTAAAAAAGGAATTTCATTTATTGATACTTTATTAAATCACAGAGCAAATCGTGAGTTTGTGAAAGAATTAATTGATGAAAATAACGATGAGTGGAAATCATATGTAAATTATGTTAGACCAATTTATCCTAATTTTGGCGACTTCATAACCATGTGGGAATATTTTTTGGTGGTTAATAAAGATGGGTTCAATTCAAACAATTTTTATCATTACTACGAAAAAATGCAACTAGCAAAAGAATTTTCTGATTTAAACTTAAAAAAAGAAATCAATGGTGCTGGCGAGGGAATATCAATACAAGTTAGTGGTAAATTATCTAACACAAATGTTGAAAGAGACATGGAATTGTACGAATTAATAAAAGACAAAATGGTTAGTATCAGCAGAAGACATACCAGACCAGAACTATGGCCAAATTGGATGAAATGATAACCAATCAAGACTATATCAGATATGCCATTACATCAAATGGGGGTGAAAATATCCCTTATTTATGGACACATGGTGCGACATCAGAACACATTGGTGATGGAATGATGGTATATTCGATTATACAGCACATGAGAGCCAAGAATTGCGTATGTATTGGTTCCGGTGGTGGATTTATCCCGAGAATCATTACCCAAGCTAGAAACG
>Ga0222713_10003743_pt1 | contig 15581 bp, 26 predicted proteins | sample C33_649DmetaG_FD_165061 | JGI IMG/M metagenome (GOLD analysis project Ga0222713, IMG submission 165061) | Estuarine water microbial communities from San Francisco Bay, California, United States - C33_649D | ecosystem: Environmental > Aquatic > Marine > Unclassified | place: USA: California...
CTGATGATCTGCAACCAAACGCTCTCTGTTAATACAGGGCGTAATCAGGCAGATCTTTTTAACTTCTATGCCATCAATTCCCATCAAGACAAGCTGAACAACGCTCAGTTGTTGCTTGACTTTACACGTAAGGGTACTGGCCTAACGATTAATGGTCGCTTGGTTACCGATAGCTGGCAAGATAAGGAGACGAATCAACGTCGTCATGCCACTAAGATCCAACTGGTGTCCATGACTTTGGCACCAAAAGCATCCAGCGATACAGCAGCTCAGTCGATTCGTTCTCAGACTGTGGTATCCAACTCGGATAAGGTTGCTCCACTCTGGGGTGGCCGCACTGCTGAAGAACCAGCTGATCCTTGGAACGCTGCCTCTGGTGGTGGACTACCTGATCTGCCTGGTCACTACGGCAACGCACCTGAACTCGACGAAATCCCCTTCTGATCTCATGCCTCTTCAACTCGATTTAAAAGATCAAGATCTTCTTTCTTTAGAGGACGCAATTGCCTACGAATTTTTCATGGAAAGTGCGTATCAAGTTATGCACGGTGCTCATGAAAAAGATGTAGACATTTTATTGGAAGTCGCAAGACTTGCCAAAGCTTCTTACCTGATCGCAAATATTTTTTGCGAAGCACGTTTAATTAACTTACAACAAGACAATGACGCAAACGCATGATCAATTCATTCTCCTTTATGAGGATGAAGATAAAAAAGTTTTGCATGAATTCAAAGGCGTTGTTGCCGATGATGTCATTCAAGGATTGATTGATTTTCTTAAGGGTTGCGGATACATGGAAGAGAGCATCTTTCAAACAATGAAGGAGCTGTCTGATATGTATTTCGATTCATTAAAAACTCAGGAATACGTAATGGCTTGGGACAAGCCCAAGGCAGAATGACCTTACGTCCTGGGATGACGTTAAAAGCATCCACTCTTGACTACGAAACAATCATGACTCAAACTCCGCTTGACATAACGAGCGATCAGTGGATGGATCAATTTGAATCCGAAACCACCTCTGCACCTTCTCTGAAAACTTCCAACAAAATGACCACCAAAAAAACTGCTGCGCTTGCTGCTCGGGGACTTGACTCCTTCCGGATGTTCCAGTCCAAAGAATTTGTGTCTGGCTACCAGAACCTTGTCACAATTCAACCTCTCAACAAATCAAAAGTACGCGGATGGTTCATCCGTAAATCTGATCTAGACACTTGTGGTTGGACTGCAACGGAAGATCAGTTTGCAAAGGGTTCCGTCATTTGGGATTACAAGCAAACCTTTGGCATGGCACCCAACACTTCTGTTGAAGAAGGCCTGAACTTTGTTGAGCCACGCATTCAAATCTTGTTGCGTTCTCCTTTGATGGTTGAAGAAACCATGGGGATGCGTCAAACGATTGGCACCTTTGAAAACCCAGAGGTCAAAGAATTGTTTGATGCCGATAAGATTGCAGCCGACCTTGCCAACAGCAAGGGCGAAATGTACAAGCGTAAGTACAGCGTACGTACAAAGTACCTCATCTACATCTTGACTGAGGACAACAAGCGTGCTCACAAGATCCCAATGGTTCTTACTCTTAAGGGTCTGAACGGCACTGATGTGTCTGATAAGGTCAAGATGTACGAGAAGGAAATGTCCAAGTGCCTGAGCAAGGCACTGGATTCTGAAGTGCCTCTTGCTTTCAATGAAAAGTTCTACGCCACTACCGTATTTGCTCCGGTACTTGCCAATGAAATGCGTGGAGCCAACAACGTTGAGATCTGCGCAATTGAATCTTTTGACATCCCTGATTACAGCGACCAAGATGCCGCCATTGAATCGCTGAGCCGCATGTCGATTCCTGATGAAGATCGTGAATCAACTTGGAAATACCAAGAGATGTTCAGCGATTACATCAACCAACATGCACGGCAAGATGCTGAGAAGCTTGGCGGTGCCTATGGCATTAAGCAAGGTGTTGAGATTCTGCCTGTATCACGCACCACGGATGCGGTTGAAGTGAAAGCTTTGCCGTCTCGTGATCCAATGACCGGCGAAGACGATTCACTTTGAGGTAATGTCTGGGTTAGCTAAACCATCAGGTTCAATTGCAACATTGTTGAAAATGAACATGTCTTGGACTAACCCTCGAATAACACCTTGACGTTGTGTAGCGATCCTCGCCAAGAGGGTCGCTATTTCTTTTAAGGTGCTTACCGAATTGCAATCTTGAATAGAACGCTTGACTTTTTCTTCCCAAAACTTGTCATCAAGCGTTGGTTCAATTTGGAATTTCGTTAAAGGTACGTATTTGATTTCGTCCATTTTGTATTCATTTGTTACAGCAAGTCTACTTATTTAATCTAATACCACACACAACCTTCCATTTGTGTTAAGAATTACTGACATGAAACCTGAAGAAACGTCAGCAATTAAAACAGCTGGCGCAACATTTGCAGCCAGTGCTGTTGTTGCTTCTATCATTGGTAATCCTGTGTGCTGGGCTGCTGTTCTGTACGGCACCTACCGCATGGGTAAGGCTGCGTACAAACACGCCAAAGCCAATGCTAAGATCAAAGCGGACCAGGGGGAGGACACGTCGTTCTGGCACGTCTGATTTCCATTCCACTCAACCCAACTCAACACCATGTCGATCCAAGCGCAGACCGAACTCAATTCGGCGCAAGCTCTTATTTATTCTCGCTCCAACATCGGGAGGGCATATCCGGAATTTGATGACACCGCAATTGCTGGGATTTATCTGCGAGGTGATCATTGCATTGTGGTGCGTCATGATGGTAGCGAGCAGAGCTACGACCGGACAATAATTAAAACCAGGTTTCAAACTTACACTAACCGTCTTAAAGATTTCTTTTCTTACCTTGGTCCCAATTACCGTGGCCCTAGTGTATGGCATAACAATGCTTACATTCTTTTTAAGGGCTGGAACTACACGCACGCACTTGGACACCTGACATCCAATGCAAAACTACAAGCGCATTGGGCAGACAAGTTCATCCACGTATCCGATCCTGTCAAGGTCACCACGCTCCTTCAGTCTGACCAAACGGACTTGGGCCATTTGGTGGCGCCGGACGGACTTCGGCTTGCGAATCGGCCGATTGATCTTGACAGTTCATTGGACGACAGCTCCGAACAAGAGCCGTTGCTTGGCGAACCTTACTGCTCGTGTGGGTCGTTTCAACGTCAGCTCAATAATCTATCTGCTTTCCAAGAAGAGATCAAGGGATTTAAACCATGGTGCATCCACTTAACCTGGTTCAATAAGTACAGGGAACTGCTGTGCAAACGTACTGATACCCGTAACGCTAGCCCCAGCGGTACACCTGAGAAGTGTGTGGCGTGGTGGTATGCACCTCCCTCTGATCACGTCAGTGATGGACGTTTTGTTCTGCTCCACACCAAGTCAGGAGCACAGGCACCACTGACCCACTGGCGTACCTACAGACCCAAGGAAGTCTTCACGCAGCATGATGCGTGGGATCTTTTCTTCAATATGATGGAGGCTGGCTACACACCTTTCCCTGGCGTCTCATTACCACAACTCAAAGCTGCTGTTAAAAAGCAATGATGGACGATGAACTACGTCAGTATGCACTATCACTTGCCTTAAAAGTATCTGAGTTACCCATGATGTTAGCCAACGGCAAATACTCTTTGCACCTTGAAGTTGATGAAGACACCTACTGGGGTCTTGTTAAACTTGGTGCAGAGATCAAAACTGATTGTGAAACCTATGCAGAAAACCTACTCCTTGGCCACGTGCAATCCGAACTCGATCGAAAAGCTACAGATTGAATGGATTGATGAACCAGACGGTGGTAGTATTCTTCAAATCGATTGGGACGAAAATGATCCTGATCTGCAATGGTGGACAGACTTAGGTCCAAAAGGTCAAGAAGCCTTTATTATTGATTCACTCTACGAAGCTTGCGCTTGCTATGTCGATTGACACCTACGGCCTTTCTACTGAACAGTACGAAAAGTTCTTTGAAGACAACGTCAGGTTTGCTGCCAGGCTTTACCTCCTCAGCTGCAACATCCTTTCTTCTGAGGGTGTTGGCAATGTTGACTTCAAAACAGCCCTTGACATGTATCAAGAAGCTGTCTATGCAACCAACGATGACTGTCGTCGGTACCAAAAGGTCAACAACCCTGAGGCAATCAAAGACAACGATATCTTTGGTTTGACTCCATCCAGGGAAGAGCTGATGGAGGAAATCCAATCAGTCAATGCCAAGGTTGAAGCACTTGTTGACTACATCGGCAAGCTGGTCGAAACCACGACTGAAGGCTTGACAGGTTTGGTAGACTAACCACGCCTGCAATAGCGGGTATAGCCCTGAGAGGCCGTCCTGGGTACGACGTAAAACTGCCTACCCACTTCACTTCAACTCATGTTTGAATCTTTGTTTGCCACCGTAGTTCCGGTGTTTAAAGATCTTTTATGGGCAGCGGCAGGCATGCTGCTGACCTATGTTATAAACAAAATTCAATCTTATTCTTTTTCCTAAAAATGAAATTTAATTACAACAACTTCCACAGCTTTTCTGATCTTGAGGGCAAAACATTAATCAGTAAAAAAGGAGTTAAGTTTATTTGGAATGATACAGGCATCTCCATTGAAGACGAGAAAGTCTATGTTCAATTGTTAGATCCCAAAGATGATGAAAACCATTACATCTGCATTGATGAACTAGAAGATTTCACCTTGATACTAGGTGATCCAATCATCGAATAAAACCAAACTCATTTCAACCCATGTCTAAAATCACTCAAACTAAACTTGAAGATCTCAACATCATCAAGCTGTACGAGCACTATGGTGCCCTGGAACGCTCTCTTCCTCTCCTTACTCCTGAGTCCCAGGAACTGGCAAAAGCCGAGTTGGAATGTTGCGCCAACCTACGGTCTGAAAAGATTGATCGCATCTATTACGCGTTGGCTGCCCATGAAGACGCTCTGGAACGCATTAAGAAAGAAGGGGATCTAATTACCCAGGCCAAGCGACATCATGAGTCGCAACTGAATCAACTCAAGAACCTGCTAAGTTGGTTACGGCGGTCACTGCCGCTGGACTCCAACAGGATTCAGGGTAGAAACTATGAGTTTGTTCTCTCAAAAAAGAAAGAACTTACAGTCGAGATCACATCGGATCCAGAGTTTTGGCACACTGAAGAAAGAAGCAAGTACTGCATTGAGCAGGAAGTCACCACAACCAAAAGAATTGTGGTACGTTCAATGTCAGGAGAAGTTCTATCCGATAGAACAGAACCCAAAACAAAAACCGAAACCCTCCCAAACCTTGATGCAATCCGCAACGCTTACCAAAACGGTGAACACATCCCGTCCGGAGTCAAAGTTGAACAACAATATGCAATCCGAAAAAACCGCCTCTTCTCTACCAAGCGGATGGAAGCACAAGCACCCGAATATTTCGGAGAGCTTTTACAAGAATCTGACTCCACCAACTGACTTAGAGGACGCACACATTATGATGTGCTGTCATCAACAATCAGTCGATGACTTCCAGATGCAGATCGACATGCTTGATATTGAGATCAGCATGATTTGTGAGGACAACCGAGAGATTTCACCTTATCAAGAATCAAAGCTTGATGAGCTGGAAGAGCGCAAGATTAAACTACTTTCAGGCAAACGTTTTCACCAGAATGCACGCCATGCCTATTGGTATGTAACCGCACGTGGTGATAAAAACAACTGAAGTAAAATAACCTAACAATGCAGTTGGGGTTCCATGGCAAATGAAGAGCTGATCAGTAAATTACTACAGAGCTTCACTGCAGATGGAACCCCTCTTCCTGCATTGATTGGTAATAAGTTGGAGTGGTCGGTTACCATTTTGACCGCTGCCATGCTTTCTAATGAGCATTTAGCTGCATCTATGGATGCAGAAGAAATGGTTGATGCTGCCATCAATTATTCCAACTTGATTCAAGAACGTCTTGGTTATTACGAAACTGTTAAGGTTCATTCTTTAGAACGTCTTCTCGGCACTTGATAAAGTTGCTGCTAAAGTATTGAAGTCTTCTTTGGATTAAATGGAACCTGTTGTTGTGCCAAGGTTGACCGTATCTTTTGCGGTTGACATTGACGTTGAATACAATTCTTTTGGTGGCAAGACCGCAGAAGAAATTGCAGAGGCGCTACAAGACGATCTTGATGATCTTCTATTTGAGCTAAGTCCTCACGTCAAAGGTGTCTATACTTCTACAACAGCTGTTAATTTCAATGACTGACGACCTTGACAAAAAGCTCCGTACTGCCGGTGCCTTTGATACTCCCTGGTTAAAAGAACAACTCCGCAACTGGGATGTCAAAGCTGAACAAAAGAAAGCAGACTTCATGGAGCACATGTACCAGTGCTCTGCTCGCACCAACGGTCTTTACACCGGGCTGTGGCACGACTTCTGTGTTAATGAAGCAGGGCCTTATGCACGCGACGAATACTTCCGTCGTCTTGAATTTGTCCGTGATTTAGAAGCAGGTAAGTTCGAAGGACAAGAAGTTATTCTTTCGTAATCCTGACTACAACTTAGAATAAAGGGATGCTCCATAATTGAGTATCCCTTTTTTTATGGATGATCGATCTCCTATTGCTGCTCTTAGGCAGTTGGATATTAATTACATTCTTTATGTAACAGAACGAAATAATCCCAAATGTAAACAATTGGTATCGGACGATTGGCTTGAGGGCTATCATCAAGCTGTTACAGATCTTGCTTCCTACCTTGGCGCAGACCGATCCACTAAACAACCTTGATCAAGTTTATAAAGAAGCCTTCCAGGAATTTAATAAAAAGCTGCGGGCTCCTGATCCTTTAACTGCAAAAGACAAACGTGAATCAGATGCAAAAACATCTAACTACATCAAAACAAATTTCAAACCAGAAGCTGATGTGTTTACGGTGCCAGATGGTAAATGGTCTGGTTTCTTTCAAGAATCTAAAGGCAAAGCAAAAGAGCGACTAAGGGAATACCTTGGCGACACCGTTAGTGAATTTGTAGATACTAACGTATTGAGTAGCAATGAATTCTTTGAAGTACTACTACAAGTTGTTTATGACAACTGGCAGTACTACCAAAAAAATGCAGATGAAAATCAAGCGTTACTCAAACTTTTGCAAAATGTAGAAAAGAATTGATTGAATTTAATATGTTGTGCAGTGGCCGTAAGGTCACTGCTTTTTTATGTATAAACTATTGAACTTAGAATAATTTTAAGTAATTAAAAAAACAATGCCTAACTATAGAGATCCAAAAGATGAAAACCTTTACCCAGTACATAAAGTTCAGACATGTAGTGGGCGCCCCCTAGAAGTATCGACTACATCCGGTGCTGTTGTTTATACGCAACCAGGTACAACAGCTGGTGATGCATTTGGGCGGCAACGAATTTCACAACTGTATACGATCTTTGATAGCCAGCATCGTTATCAAGAGAATGATAAGTGGACCACTGTTACTGGTGTTAGTGGAACAACAACTTATCAAGTCAATCAAAGCGTTGTTGATTTAAATGTAACTACTCTTTCGGGTGATTACATTTATCGAGAAACCAAACGTGTGTTTCCCTACCAGCCAGGGAAATCCTTTTTGAATATGTCATCGTTTGTTTTTGCTTCTGGTAAAACAAACTTAAGACAACGCGTTGGTTTATTTGGTGCACAGAACGGAATCTATTTTGAACAAAGCGGCACAACACATAATCTTGTTCTGCGTAGTTATGTAAGCGGCACTGTTAACGAAACACGTGTTGCTCAAAGCAATTGGAACTACGATACGTTTAATGGCAATGGTCCATCGGCTCGAGTTTTAGATTCATCTAAAGCCAATATCTTTTGGATGGATATTGAATGGCTAGGTGTAGGTGATGTCCGTGCTGGCTTTGTGGTTGATGGGCATATGGAGATTGCTCACATCTTCCACAACGACAATCAAAACAACACAAGCTACATGACAACAGCAGTGCTGCCATTGCGCCAAGAAATTGAAAATCTTGGTACAACTGCATCTAGCTCTACGGCAAAACAAATCTGTGCAACGGTTGCATCCGAAGGTGGCTATGAGGGTTTTACTAGGCGTTATAACGTTGCTACCAGTACTACGCCTAAAACACTCACTTCATCTGGCGCAACTTATCCGCTGGTTTCAATCCGTATGGCATCAGGCCGTACAGATAGTGTTGTGATTCCAGCCAATTTAAGTATTGCGCTTGAGCAAACACAAAACAACAAACCAGACATTATTCAGTACAAAGTATTACTTAATGCAACACTCAGTGGTGAAAACTGGCAGACTCATTACAACGGCAATGTTCAGTACGACACCACTGCAACAGGTGTAAGTGGTGGTACCGATGTTGTTGGTGGTTACATTGTTTCTGATGGCACACTCTCATTGAGTGATGTACGGGACTTTAACTTCCAGCTGGGCCGTACTCAATCTGGTGTCAGTGATGTGTTTACCGTTGTTGCTGCTCCAACTATCAGTGGTGCAAAAGTGTACACAGACTTGTCTTGGTTTGAAATTGTGTAATTACTTCGCGTTACAATAGGATTACTGCAAAAAAATTATGTATACTCCTGGTCTTCAAGCTCAGCAACCACCCCAGATGGGGGTGGAAACACCCCGAAATGGGGTGACTCCTGAGCCACAGGCCAAACCTAAAGCTCCTAGTAAATCAAAGAATGGTGATGTCGGGGCCTTCATCCAACAATGTATTTCCCTCTGCTCCTACCTCAAGGAACTTCAGACACAGTCCCATCTCATTCACCTGAACTACGAGGGGTCGAACTTCCTCGGGGTGCATGGCTTCCTTAAAGACCAGTACGAAGCTCATCAGACTCAGTTCGATACGTTGGGTGAGTTCATCAGGTCAATGGACTACCTGATGCCAATGTGCGCCAGGGGTCTGGCTGATGCAGGCCCTGGAATCCAGCATGTTACCAGCTACAAAGGTAATGATCAGCTCACCACGTACTACAAAAACCTGGAAGAGCTGGGCATGAAGACCAAAAAGCTGGAGCCCATTGCTGCCAAGGTGGGTGCTATCGATATTCAGAACTACATGGCTGACCTCTGTGGCCAAGCCTTTAAGGCTGCTTGGTTTATTAAAGCAACGTTGCGGAATGGTTGATGGAATTAACACCTGCAGAACGTATTAAATTAAATGCAGCAATTGTTAATGCTGCCAGAACCGGTCAACCTTTGGCAGGTGAACTGCAAAGTTTGTATGATCGTGCTGCTCAATTTGAAGCCACAAAGCAACAACAGTTAGCTCAACAAGCGGAACAATTTACAGCTGAAAAGGCTAGTCAAATTGCTGCAGAAAACTATACGAATAGAGGACCTGCTGGACTTTTGAATCCGGGTTTTCCCACTAGATACAAACCTTTTACCACTACAGACCCAAACAAAACTGAACTTGGACTTAGAAAAGGAGTTGACTGGGGTTTTGCACAAGGACCAACTAGTGACTTGCCTGTAACAGACTTTAAAGAACTATACCCAAAACGGGTTCCTGTGTTTAATGAACAGTATACAGATTACGCACCAAACGTTGCGCCATTTGGAAAAGAGTTTGATTTTACAGAAGAACCTGTTGATATTAAAAATACAGAAACTGTTAACGAACGAGCTCAAAGATTTTTAGATCAGTACTTCCCCGGGCAAAAACCGGGGCAGGCAATAGTAAAGAACCCGCAAACATATCAGCCATATGGAAATGAATTAATTTTGCATGACGCAATGCATGACTTTGCCAATGTAGGTAATACATTGCGCGGAGAAGAACTAATCACAATTGCAGAAAATGTCGGTGCAACTCCACTTGGAACAAATCGTATTGGTCTTAAGGGACTAACACAGCAACTTGAGTTTCTTGATGGTTTAGACCCTGGACAAGCTTATGAAAACGCAATAGATGTTGCGCGTGGAAACGCAAGGATGACTGGTCGAACTCTTGTTCAACAGCGTGGCGCTGCGCAAGGAAGTTCGTTGTTCCGTGATCAAAATAGAGTTGAATCTTTCTTGAGTCCTCCAATTAGTCAAGAAGAATTCAATACAATGGCTCAAAGGGGGCAAGAGTTTTACGATCAAGTCAATCAAAACTGGAATGCGTTCAAGCACGGAGGCTCCGTTGAATGGGACAATGCACGCACACGTGAAGCTCTCATTAAACGCAATGAAGCCCTAGATGAATTTATGGGCAGTGATCCCACAAAATCCTACGGCCCTCCCCGTGTAATAACACAAAGAATTGCTGGTGGATACAACAGAGGTGGCATCCCTTATGGAAATCCACTGTCTCTAATGAATGCACCCTTAGTTCCTACTGTAGATCAAGATCTTTACGTTCAAGAATTACAAAATAAAATCAACCAAGCAGCTCCCGTTCTTAGGGCTGCTATTGAAAAAGAAGAACAATTCTTTAATACACCAGAGCAAATTACTTTAAGGGAGGCGCCAAAACAATGGGAGCTTAGAGCTGATGCTTTAAACGAAATGAGCAAAGGCTATGTTTTACCTGAAACAATTAATAGTCTTAAAAATCAGGGAATTGAAGTAGCGTCTCCTGAATTTGAAAGAGATTTGCGTGTATATCAGGCTTTGTTGGGAGACAAAGCTATTGGTGGCCGCACGGTTCGTGATGTTCTAGAAGATACAATTGGGCCTGAGCCGCGGCTGCCTTCCACGCGTCAAGTTGCTCCTATTGCAGCGGATACAAATGATGTAGCAGGCAGATGGAATAAATCAATGTTCAGAGATCCTAATTTCTTCCAAGATTTAAAAGAAGATGTAACTCTTAAAACTGCTCTTGATGAAGCCCTTACCACTGCCCGTGGTGCACAACCAGGAACACGCGGATTTGCCGCTGCTGCTCCAGTAGATATAGGGCCAGAAGGAAGAATTTACTTGAATCCAGCAAATTTGGGTGCTAACGCTAACTTAGATCCTGTTGCGTATACTACTAATGTTTTTAAAGGCGCCAATATTGATCCAAAAGATGTATTGGTAGATGCTGCTGCTAAAGCAAAACAAATTGAAGCCTATAGAAAAGCACTGCCAGGTATTAAAAATGCCATACGAACTGGCTTTAATACAACAACAGACATTGCTGGTTCTGTTCCGTTGTTTGATCCAGAGTTTAGGCAAGCTATTGAACAAGGTGACGCACGTAAAGCAGCTACTCAAGTTGCAAAAGAATATGCAATTGGTACAGCACTTGCTCCAGTGGTTGGTGCTGGTGCTGGACTTGCTCAACGTCTTGCTCCACAAACTGCTGCTGCTGTAATCCCTGCCGCTGCTACTGCTTTACGTATTGCTAATCCAGTTGCAGTTGTTTCTCAATTAGGTGGTTCGTCTAAAATCAATGCCGCAGCAGATAAAAAAGCAGCACAAGCGCAGCTGCAACGTGCAGAAGCTGCCCGCAAACGCGGTGGTAAATGGAAGTTCCCAACTCCTTTTGGTACCGTGACAATTCCTGAACTGGGAATCTCAGAGGCAGGCGGTTTATTCTTCCGTTAATTAACCCAATGCTCAAGCCTGTGGCAGTTGCAACAGAGCGGTATGCACTTCTCAATCTCTGCTTCTACTCTGCTCCAGGCGTAACCATGGTTAACCATGGATGAGATGTTGTTATCCTTATCACCTATGTGGTGAAACTCAAGGACACGGTGATCATCCAACCCACACTGCTTGCACTGCAAAGTCTTCTTGTACTCCAGAAGCTTCTGTCGATTCTTGTCGATACGTTTTTTGGCATCAGTCCAAGCCACGTATAGTTTTTTGTCATACGTAAATATAATTTATCAGGATTCTTGATAAACGTGGTTTATTGAGATTCTCGATAATCGGAGATGCAGGATTTGAACCTGCGGCCCTCTGCTCCCAAAGCAGATGCGCTACCAAACTGCGCTAATCCCCGAATAGATGGAGCAAGCGTGATACACCTCAAGGATGTAACAGTGGCTTGCCCTCTATCTGCCCGATCAAAAGAGAGCGGGAACAGATTTATTCTACATCTTTTTCGTTGGGTGTCTTCCAGAAATAGTCATCACATTCCCCAAGACGACCCCATTTGGGGGCGTGTTCTACATCAAAGTATCGGGTTGATACCTTAAAGTCTGGGGTCTTAAGGTCATGATTGCTTAGTGATGGATCAACCATGCGGCAACGGTTATTGGGATAAGCGCCAATTTGACCGTTGTCCAAAACCACAATGTTGTGAGATTTGTGTTCATCGGGAAACTCCGCAAAGTAAAAGTCAGGTTCGTTCCTATGTGGATGATAGTTGTCAATCGTAAATAGGTATGTGCCCGTCATTACACCGGCACTGCGTGTCATCACTTGAAACTCCATGTTATAAATCAAGTTCTTTTCAATAACCGTAAGCCCGGTGTCAAACCCGTTCCAAAACTGCAGGTCGGTTAGCTCCAAGTCTGGTGTTGGACTTTCTGGTTTTTCCGGATGGTTGGGATCCCACGCAAGAAATGCACTGATCGGAAGCTTGTCATACAACGCACCGTACTCAGTCAAGTACGTTTCAAAGTACAGAGCACGGCCAGTAAGTGATTTGCAAGTGACCCAGTAGCCAGGCGTGTACTCACCATGGCCATCACGAAGGTCACGCAGGTACTCACGACGCACCCAAACCTTGACTGGAGGCACGTTGGCTACAAGAGTAGTCACAAAAAATCCCGGTTGTTATACCGGGATCATAACTTCCTTCCCACTCAACGTGCCGTTAAGCACTACGTTTGTAACGTGAAAGGGTTTCGACTATTACCCTTAGAGCGGAATTGCTCCAGGTAAAAGATATCATGTTTTGGTTTGCTGATAACGCCTTGCTGCACGTCCAGCTTTTTTAGCACGCTCAGTGTTTGGCACAAACTGTTTGCCTTCACGACTGGCGGCACGTTTCTTTTGGTCCGTCTCCGCACGCTGTTCTTTAGACAGTGAAGCCCATGCACTCTCTGGTAGATAACGCTTTGTGTATCCCTTTTGTATTGCTTTGTCTGCCATGATTCAATAAGAAATAGTAATGTCAACTGGATAAGCTGTTGGTTTCCAAGGCATTGCATAAAGCATTGCTCGTCCTAATGCTGTTGCAGGGCTTGATGTGGGTGATTTAGAAGTCTGTTGAATTGTTTCTTTTGCTTGTCCGTAATTTCGCTTGCTTTTTTCTTTGAAAAAATCAGGAGTGCTTCTTTGTAAACTTCCTTTGCTCGGATCCCAAATGCTTTGAATTTCTTCTATTGCTTTTATTGGTTGAAATTTTCCTGATACTAACTCTGGGTCTTCTGCTGCATTTACCATATCGTACGTGTCAATAAATCTTATTGAACGTCCAGGAACAACCTCAGTATTAAAAGAGCCAAGGGTGTTAGTTACTCCTTTGCCAGCAGAAAGATTGCCATAAGGAACATACGCACCTGTTTGTGGTAAACCTGGGCCATATGCAGGAACGGATGCCATAACAAAATCGGGAGCATTTCTATGTTTTTGTGCTTCCGCAACCAAAGCTCTCATTTCATCTCCCATAGGGGAGTTTAAATTTCTTGGGTCTCCTGTTCTTAAACGTTGCTCCATTCCTACCAAGATTTCTTCTGGCATTTTAAATGGATTTGGGATCATGCCTTTTGCCATTGGCTCAGGAGAAGCTGCCATTCTTAAATCCATCAAAGTAGAAGGATCTAACTGAAGATTAGTATTACCAACTCCAGTGATATAACGAGCAAATAAATTTGCACGATCTGGAAGCTGGTTCATTGCTGCTCCAGCTAAAGTTTTTGCTGTGTTTACTGCTGTTGATTGTACTTTTTGTTTTACAGGACTTGCAATAGATGCTGCTCCACCAGGGAGCAATCCACCAAACACATTCTTATCTACCTGGCCATAGCCACGGCCAACCTTGTTTAAAAACTTTTGAAATAAGTCGCCCATTACTTGTTCTCCTTGTGTTTCTTGGCAGCAGCTTTAGCTTTACCACGCTTTTCGTATTCATCCTTGGTCATCCATTTCTCCTTGCCCCATTTCTCCAGGGACTTTTGCTTCTCGCCTTTTCCACCTTTATAGCCACCGCCTGATTTTTTATATTCTTGCGCCACGATCTGAGCCTTGCGTGCGGACCACTGCCCAGGCTTACCACCCTTGGATCCAGCCATCACACGATCTTTTATCCGTTCGCGTAATCCTGGTTTTGTATATTTATTCTCCTGAGACATCAGGATTATTTTTTCTTTCTTCTAATATTTTAGCCCACTTACACGGCTTAGCATTCACCGCCCAGTTTGCAGGCGGATTGGGGATTAATTTTTCTAAATCCCAAAAATATTTTTGGAGGCGATCAGCCTCCGTTAAACGATGACGTTCAGTCTTGGCCAAGATTTGGAGGGGTGTTTAATTTTCCTGGTGTTGCTTTAGAGCCAAACTGATGCATGAATTCATCCATTGATTCGATACTTTCGCAACGAACCAAGAGATCAGAAATAGTTCCGATAGTGAGTGAATGTTCTGAACGCGCAGCAAACGCAAGTGCATCACGCAAATGATGGATCGCTTGATTCACCGATTCCTTCACTTGGGTCGAAAGAGACATCTGAGATTCCGTCGGTTGTTTCGTCAGTATAAAGGTTGTTGTCATTTGCTTGTTTAGATAGCCGAAGACTTTCCAGGAGATTGTTGTAGTTTTCAACAAAAGACACGCCGTCTTCTATTGCTTGAATGTATTCTGGCAACTTTTCCATTTTAATAAAATACGGGGAACGTGAACAAAAAGTTCGGCTTACCTTAATTGCCGAGGTGTGTTAAAAGAATATTGTAAAGCCCAATGCGATCATAACCGCGCATACTGAATTCATAACAGATGTTTGTGGTATCGCAATCCCAGGAATGGCTCCAGGGATTAATGCCAGAGAAACGTGCACCTTCTGCAAAAGGCTTGGCACGGTATACACAAAAACAATTAAAGGTAGACGCAACGTCAAGCCGTGGAGGCATCTCAAAAATTCGAGGGCCTTTGAAGATGTCATCCTCAACGGAAAGACGTGTGGCCCAACTGTCATAGATCCAGCGGTGGCTTTGTACATTCATGGGATGCACGCTGTAAGGCGATGCAATGTCATCATCTGTGTACAAAAGTTGACTGATTTCTTCTGGATCAAAGTCAATGTCAGGTTCAATAAAGATGACTTTGTCGTATTGATCAAGTCCAACTTCTTTGTTTGCTTTTTCTATGCATTCGTTTCGAGCTTCTGCTAAATACTTGACGCGGTCTTCGGCACGTACAGAGCCAAAGTAAGGCCAGTCTTTTTTGACACACTGAATCCAAACCTTGTTCAACTCACCCTTAAGCTCTGGTTCAATCAAACGAAGGTAGTCAACACTGCCATCATCTGAATCGTTTTCAAACACCGATAAGTCAAATGTAATCCCAGGATTCTCGTCGTTGAGGCAAAGGATTTGGTCCTTCCATCCAAACAAGAATGGTTCCCTGTTGCGTATGATGCTACAAATCAATACCCGCATCGATCTAATACCTTCGAAAGTGCTT
>Ga0222713_10003744_pt1 | contig 15580 bp, 31 predicted proteins | sample C33_649DmetaG_FD_165061 | JGI IMG/M metagenome (GOLD analysis project Ga0222713, IMG submission 165061) | Estuarine water microbial communities from San Francisco Bay, California, United States - C33_649D | ecosystem: Environmental > Aquatic > Marine > Unclassified | place: USA: California...
GAGTATTAACGCAAGTTCATTTAGTGCGGGTTACACGGGATGTGTAGTCGTATCAAATACAAGTGCAAACACGGGAAGATTCCGTGGGTTTGTGGTGAATAGTGATGCGGTTGTATCGGCTATTCTTAACCAATCCGCAGCATCTTTGTTGTCAACTTTGGGATTGTCGGGTGTAACATTAAAGCAAGGAACATTTATTTGTGTTCCCGATGGTAGTTACATTTCGTCAATTACATTGACAAGTGGTTCGGTTGTAATGTACGGGGAATAATGTTTGGTGTTGGTGTAGGTATTCGCGTTGGTGGAAGCACTGCAAGTGGCGGATCTGCCCCCGTGGCTATTACGGCAACGGGTGGAACAATCACATATTCGGGTGGTCGTACCATTCACACCTTTACAAGTAGTGGAACATTTACCGTATTAACCGCACCAAGCGGAGCAACCGTTGAAGCGTTGGTTGTTGCGGGTGGTGGTGGTGGTGGAATGTATGCTGGTGGTGGTGGTGGTGCTGGTGGTGTTTTATATGACGCTGCAAAATCTATTTCAGCAACTGCATATACTATTACTATTGGTAGTGGTGGTTCTCCTTCACCAAACAATTCAACAGCGGGAACAAATGGTAACGATTCAGTTTTTGACACACTTAATGCAATAGGTGGAGGTCGTGGGGGTTATCAATTTGGTAAAGGAGGAGATGGAGGTAGTGGCGGTGGTATGTCATATAACTCATATCCGTTAGGACTTGGAACTGCGGGTCAAGGTAATGATGGGGGTTTATCGGGTTTTGGTGGTAGAGGTGGTGCGGGAGGCGGTGGAAAAGGCGGTGTTGGTAGTCAAGGACAACCTGGAGAAAATGCGGGGGATGGTGGTATAGGTCAATCATATTCAATCAATGGAACACCTACATATTTTGGTGGTGGTGGTGCGGGTGGAGGTCAAACGAATAACGGAATTGGAGGACTTGGTGGCGGTGGTAATTCAAATACTGCGGGAACACCCAATACGGGTGGCGGTGGCGGTGGCGGTTATGTATCAGATGGACAAGCCAAAGCGGGAGGAAGCGGTATAGTTATAATTTCTTATCCTACATAATATGCAAGTTGCTAAAATAGAAAATAATATAGTTTTGGAAGTAATTGTTGCCGATTCCGTTCAATGGTGTATAGACACTTTTGGCGGTGAATGGGTACGAACTTACTACAATACACCTGGTAAAAACTTTGCTGGTGTTGGCTTTATTTATTACCCCGACAAAGATAATTTTTCATCTCCACAACCATACCCAAGTTGGACATTGGATGCGGACTGTCATTGGCAACCACCTACGCCATACCCTAACGATGGATGTTTATGGACATGGGATGAAACAACATTAACTTGGATTAACCCTATTTGCCCATAAAATGACCGCACAAAAGAAAATCCCAAATGGGCTACCCGTTAATTTTGACCAATTTCGTAAGAACCCAGTTGCTTCCGTGGCTTTTTGTATGTTGTTGGCTGTTGGCTATCTTTATATTGACTTGCGTTCGGGGTACAAAGAACAAATCGAAAAAGCCAATGCCAAAATCGAGGCGTTGGATATCAAGATTGACAAACTTTCTTACGCACTTAAAAAGTCGGATTCGTGTTTGGCATCGGCCATGACGGAAATACGCATCATGAAAACAATGCAAAAGTTATGAAAAACCTATTGATCATATTTTCCGCAGCGTTCATAACGGGATATTTGTTTACAAGCGTAAACGCAAAACAAAGCCCTACAATCGATGAAATTGACGCGTTGCTTAACAAGGTATCAAAAAACATTGAAAGTGCGGGAGAAGTTACCAAAATGGCTCAAACGATGAATGCCAAGATGGTTGAGGCAAAGGCAAAGGAAAAAGAAGCGTTGAAAATGGAAGTGAAGATGGCGGAAGCGAAGGTGGAAAAGATGGAAGAAAAGATTGAAGTGTATGCCGTTAAGATGGTTGGTGCTGGAATTGATACGGCGGTTGAGGAAGTACAGTTCAAAGGCCCAATCTACGATGCGTGGTTGAACTATGTTGAGGAAGGTGGCAAAGAAGATTTCAATTGGTTTAGGTTATACATATGGCAACAAAAGTAAAATCCAACACGATTACATTCCGTGTTAAGCCCAAACGAAAATTGGGAAGGCATACGAAGCACATCAATAAACATAAAAGTTCAAAACCATCAAGGGGGCAAGGATGAAAAAGATAATTGAAATTTTCAAGGGCGATAAAGGCGAGTTGAGTTCCAAGCGGTTCGTTGGAATCATTGGTGCGTTCGTACTATTTGGCACAATGGCACACAATTCCATGTCCCCACAAGACATTGCACCATCCCCCGATTTGGTGGAGGCGGTTAAGTGGATTGTGATTGGTTCATTGGGTTTTACATCAATTGATAAATTCTCTAAACAAAATGAAAATTAAACAAGTACCATTTAGGGCATACAACCGCGAGGCGGTGAAGAAAACCCAGGTGTATTTACACCACACGGCGGGTAATGGAAGCGGTGAACAAACCTTTGCGTATTGGGAAAAGGTAGCCAACAAGGTTTCAACTTGCGTTGCCATCAGCACCGATGGAACAATCGTTCAAGGATTTGGCAGCGAGTATTGGGCGTACCATTTGGGATTGGGAACAAAGCATTTCCAACCTTTGGGATGTCCTTACTTGCCATTGGATAAAACATCCATTGGTATTGAGGTTTGCAACTGGGGGCCAATCACCAAGAAGGGAACAAAGTTTTACAACTATGTGGGTGGTGAGATTCCCGCTGATCAAGTAACCGAACTTGACAAACCATACAAGGGATACAAATTGTGGCATTCATACACGGATGAACAAATCGCATCCATCAAAGACCTTTTGATTCTATGGTCTACCAAATACGGCATCCCATTGGATTACAATGAGGACATTTGGGCGGTTACCACACGGGCATTGAAGAATGAACCTGGGGTTTATACCCACAATTCCGTTCGCCCCGACAAGGCGGATGTGTATCCATGCCCCCGATTGATTGAGATGTTGAAGTCACTCACAAAGGAATAAGGTCATTCACAAAGAAAGTGGGTTAATTCTCACTTTTTTTTAATCTTTTTCTATTTGGAATTTGGAATTACAAATATCGGATGTATATTCGTGTTATGGATATGACAAAAAGACCAAAAACACACTACAATGTTAAAAACACACCTTTCTATGTTTATTGGGGTGGCGCTGAAATTCAAGGGCAATGCAAATGGGTTATCGCTTGTGATGATGACAACTTGATTGATGAATTGACACAACACATTGACCAACTTTGGGTGGACAAACAAGAAGCACAAATGATGGCAACGGATTTTTGGAATCAATTTAACCAAACAGGAACTTACAAATACTAATCGATAACAAGGGGGCTTAACCGCCCCCACTAATTTTGAATTACAAATAACAAATAGTATATTCGCATAAGACAAATAACATGGATATAATCTACCTAATCATCGTTGCCCCTATCACCATTGCGGTGATGTATGCGTGGCATTGCATCAAGCAAAACAACAAGCGTTTCCAAAACATCGAGGAAGCCAAGCCCTACCAATTTGAACGCGATGAAATCGTACCCGAATTCGACGAGTTCACGCAAATGTTGTATCAACGCCGTATGTACAAAGGGAGGGGCGACAAATGAAATTCACATTCACAATGCACTTCATTTTCGGTACGGAGATGGAAGAATTCGTTGAGTTGGTTCAAAACGATGAAATTTACAAAACCAAAATAAACATCATTGAACGCAAGTACATCCAAGCCAGTGAATCATTATCCCCCGCATCCCCATTCAGTGGGTATGTAACGATGGAAATGGAAAATCCCACCTGGTTGTACAACATCGGTCAATCGATGGGTATACGACAAAAGGCACCTTTTTAATTATGACAACATACGAAGCATTAAACGAAGTATTCAGCAAATCAAACAAAGAATTGGCAGAGGTATTGAAAACCAATTACAACACAGTTACCACCTGGAAGTTCCAGTGGAAGCGTAACGGGTTATCAATTGAAAAGCAATTCGAGATTTTACAAAAACTAAATTACAACCTAACAAATCAAATATCATGGAACAAACAAAAAGAAGTGCGGTAACCAATGTAACCGCCAACGGAACATTCAATGGTCAACATGGCACATTGTACAAATTTGAAGTATCATTCGCAAACGGTGATTCGGGTGAGTATGCATCCAAATCCCAAGACCAACAAAAATTCAAGGTTGGTGTGGAAACGGATTACATCCTAACCGAACGCAAATGGAATGACCGCATTTTCTACAAGATTGCACCCGCTCAACCACAGCCAGGTGGATTTCAAGCACCTAAACCAAAAGACCCCGACACGGGCAAACACATCATGCGTATGAGCGTGTTGAAGGTTGCGGGTGATTTGGCAATCAATGGCGACATCAAGTTGCAAGAAGTATTGGCATACGCCCAAATCTTTGAGCAATATGTTTTGACGGGTACGGATACATTGAGCCAGTACAAACCAATCGCAAAGGGAGGCGATGATTTGCCGTTCTAATGAAACACATGATTGAAACATTGTCGGATACAATGTTGGAAGTTGGGGGCGGTAATTATTGCCCCCTTCAATTCCACATCGAGTTAAAAGAACTTGCCGACACCATCAAGAATTTCCAAGACCAAATCAAACCATTGGCATTGACGGAAGCATCCAAATGGAATGGGCAAGTGTACTGCGGTTATGAGATTACCCGAAAAGCGGGTGGCGGTCGTTATTCGTACGATCACATCCCCCAGGTAATGGAACTACGCAACGCATTAAAAGAACGCGAGAAACTGCATCAAATGGCTTATAAGACCATGGACAAAGGTTTGTTCTTAAACGAGCAAACGGGTGAATTGTATGAACCCGCACAATACATAACCAATGAGGATTCAATATTAATCAAGAAGGCATGAGAAACTTCCTAATCGTATTCGGAACAATTGTATCGGGGTTGGCATATGGATGGTGCATTGTGCATTATCCAATCACGGCACAAATCATTGCGGGTGGGATGGGGTTGTCTTTTTTGTTTATAATGATGGTTGCGTTTTACCAACTCAAAAAAGATAATGAGGATTAATAAAAAATGGGGGGCATCGGTATCCCCCCATTAATCCAATTGGTATGACAAATAACAAGAACGGATTGATGCAAAGATAATCTTTTTTTGTATATTTGAAGCGTATTACAGTTATGTGCGAGATAACTATCAAAGACCTTTTGCCCTTGGCATTCTATCAACTCGCACTTGATAGTTTGTTCAAGGGCTTTTTTATTTCATGACTTACAAAACCAAAACTACTATTCAAGGCGAATGGGTTGAAATCAAAGTGTATCGTAATGGGCTATACTGGCACACATACGATTTTTTAATTGACAAATCGGAAATGATGTTAATGACACATCTGCCAACAAAGGTGTGGGGTACAATGTCAAATTTGATTGAGATTCGGGAATCAATATCCAAACACATTAATTTGAATTGACATGGCCAAAGATAAAAAATCGTTTATCCTTTATTGCGATCAACAAGGCGTATTCAATCAACTGCCCGATGATATTGCGGGGAAACTCATCAAACACATCTTTGCTTATGTGAACGATGAAAACCCAGTTTCAACCGAATTATTAATCAACATTGCATTTGAACCAATCAAGTTACAGTTAAAACGAGATTTGCGTAAATATGATGAATACATTGATAAACAACGAGTTAACGGGGCGAAAGGTGGTAGACCAAAGAAACCCAATGAAACCCAAGAAACCCAACCCTTTTTTGAGAAACCCAAAAAACCTGATAATGATACTGATACTGATACTGATACTGAAATAAAGAAAGGGGCAAAAAGAATTTTGCCACCAACCATGAGTGAATGTATTGAGTGGTTTATACAAAATGGATTTAATCAAAAGGAGGCCGCCGCGTTTTTCCATTATTGGGAATCGATGAATTGGACACGAAAGGGCGGGGCAAAAATTCAAAAGTGGAAATCCGCAGCATCACAATGGATTGCCAAATTAGAACCGCCATCCACAAATCAAACTATTCAACCAACCATGAAAAGATTTAACATTGCAGATTATGAATAACATCGAAGAACATATTTTGGGCCAACTATTATTCTATCCACAAACACGGGCATTATTGCCAAGGATGAAAGAATCATGGTTTGAAAAATCATTACATCGCCAAGTTATCAAAAGGATGATTGATAAATACTTCAACAACGAGCCGATTGATTACATGAGTTTGACGGAAGGGATGGAAAACAAACAAAGATTAGAAGTCATACGGATTGGGCAAAATGTTCATGATGTTGCCAATGTTAGTGAATACATACCCAGGTTGGAACAAAAGTTCCTACACAAACAATTCATCGAGAATTTGGCGAAGATTGATTTAACCACGGATTTGAAGACATTGATTGAATCCACACAATCGGTAATTGATAACACCCGTTTCACCACAATACATGATCCCGTTTCTATTCACAAGATAAGTGCATTGGCATTGGACAACATTACCGAGGCAATTAAACGCGGTGAAACCATAACGGGTAAACCAACGGGGTGGAAATCATTGGATAGGATGTTGGGTGGATGGAACGCGGGTGATTTGATTGTGATGGCTGCACGACCTGGAATGGGTAAAACTGCAATGGCGTTATCACTCATGTATGAATTTTGCAAATTGGATGGCAAAGGATTGTTTATCAGTTTGGAAATGAGTGCCGAACAATTAGCCAAAAGATATTTTTCATTGATAACCGACATATTGAATTGGAAGATTCGCAATGCCACATTGAAGGAATACGAAGTGAATCAATTGTGCCATGCGGTGAATACAAGTGAGGTTGATTTTTATGTTGATGAAGAACCAAACGCAACCATTCAGCAAATCAAATCAAAAGCCAAAATACACAAAGCAAAACACGGGTTGGATTTATTGGTGATTGATTACATCCAGTTGATGAAAGGAACAAAGCAAAACCGCGAACAAGAAATTGCAGAAATTTCAAGAGGGTTGAAGTTGTTAGCAAAGGAATTGAACATCACAGTTATCGTGTTGGCCCAGTTATCACGCAAACCCGAAGAACGAGCCGACAAACGACCATTGTTATCCGACATACGGGAATCGGGATCAATTGAACAAGATGCGGATGTGGTAATGTTCCCGTTTCGACCCGCAAAATATGAACAAACGCAACCCGAAATTGAAGATGCGGAATTGATTATTGCAAAGAACCGCCACGGAGAATGTGGCATTATTGACACGAATTATATTGGGGGGCGTACATTATACCGAGAAAATATTGCACCGAAAGTTACAAACCCTTTTGAATTTTGAAATTAAAATATATATTTGAACGGACAAATATGAAAATGGATATTAAACAAACAGTAATCGGATTATTGGAACAATACTCCGACTTCAAAGACAACGACCAACAATTGGTTGCATGGTTTTGGAAACTTGAAATGGAAGCCCACGGCTACCCATCATCAATGCCAACACAAACATTCTTCAAACTGATGGCATTTGGGAAACTGACATCATCGGACACCATCACACGGGTTCGGAGATTGGTTCAAGAAGAAAACCCATCATTGCGTGGGAAGAAGTACAACGAACGCCAAGCCAAACAAGAAAAAGTCAAACAAGAATTGGGATATAAATGATAGGCGATTACACCAACCCACATGGGAAACCAACAAAGCAATACAATAGCATTGAATTTTTGTTGGCACAGGTCATCAAAGGAACATACGAATATGGCGAGGATAAAATACTCCAAACCACCCTTCCAAAATCCATGATTGACCATGCCTTCAAATTGTATGAAGCGGAAATACAAAAGGCATACGAGGATGGTTATCGCAAAGGCAACATCAAAAAAATTCAAATAGATAGCAAATGAACAAATACGACACCATGAAATCAGCATTAGAACAATTTATCGAATGGTTGGAAGAAAACCACCCCACGGCGGTGCCACCACCCGAAACCAAAGAACACTTTTTCATGAAGGAAAAGATTGACCAACAAATGGCGTACAACGCGGGATTCACCAAAGCCAAGAATTTGTATTTAGACGGAGAATGAAACACCTGGAAAGCCGTTTACAAATCAACTGTGTTAAGTGGTTTCGGTTGGCATACCGCCAATATGCAAACCATTTGATTCATGTTCCCAATGGGGGATCACGGGATTTGCGAACGGCTCAAAGGTTAAAAGCCGAAGGAGTATTGCCAGGGGTGGCAGACCTTGTGTTATTCATCCCAACCAAAACCCATCACGCCATGTTCATTGAACTCAAAGTCAAACCCAATAAACAATCCGCACATCAAAAGGAATGGGAAAAATTGGTCACGGCGATGAATTATCATTATGTGGTGGTATATTCGTTTGACGATTTCAAAATACAAATAGAAGCATACATTGGTAACGCTTGAAGCCATAGCCAAACGCCACATCGAATGGATAAAGATTGCCAAATACATAGGTGCATCCCAAGACGAAGCCGATGACATGGTACAATCAATGTATTTGAAGTTGGCGGAAATCCAATTGGCGGAAGGAAATTTTGTGAGGTTGACCAATTACAACGGAACTATCAACACAATCTATTTGTTTAAGATGTTACACAATGCGTTTATGGACATCAAACGGGCATCAAACAAGACAATACCACACCAAGATGAATTCGTGCCAGTAGAAAGCCCCGAAATGGCTGAAATGGCACATTTGGATTTGATGGGTGAGGTTAAAAAGGCAATTGATGAACTCCGTGATTACGACCAAATGTTATTAGAGTTACATTTTGTGTACGGACATAGCATGAGGGATATCGAAAAACGCACGGGCATTCCAACACATTCGGTTTTTAACTCCATCAAAAACGCCAAACAACACATCAAACAACGAACACAAACCAAATACAAGATTTATGCAGAAGAAAAAAGACACACGGAAACAATTTACCGAATCTCGACCATCCATCGGGTTGGGGGATACGATTCAGAAAGTAACGAAAGCCACGGGGATTGAACTATTAACCAAGTTCATCGCTGGGGAAGATTGTGGCTGCGATGCCCGTAAACACAAATTGAACAAACTATTTCCTAATCGGAAACCATTGTGCATGACCGAAGGGGAATACGATTGGTGGACACATTTCAAATCGGTAAATTCCCAAACCTTATCACCGATGGAGGCAAACAAGGTTGCCGAAATATGGTCAAGGGTATTCCAAAGCAAGAGAATTTACAAGCCGTGTACTTGCAATCCAAAGGCATGGCAAACCATGATAAACGAATTAACCCAGGTTTATGATACTTATCAAGTGCAAGAATGAATGTGAGGTTTGTGATTCATACCGAGTTAGCACCCAAGAAAAAATAAACCCACAAGGCCCACAAATCGAATCCAACTTGATTTATATGTGTGACCGATGCAAAGACAAATACCAAAATAGAAACCTATTTCAACCATGGTTAACCGCAATAAAACAACTGCAAAGCAATATGCCGTAATGGTATTACGCGATGACTACCATTATACCTTCCGCAGCATAGGGGAAAGAATGGGGATATCCGAATCGGTGGCATTCCGTTTGTACGAAAAGGGAATCAAAAATGAAAAAACACACAAAAATTTATTTGAATTATTTTGGGTATGACACAACCGATTTCATCCCGTGCGAAGTGTGTGGAAGCCAAGCCGTTGACATCCACCACCTGGAATGCCGTGGAATGGGTGGAAGCAAGAACGCCGATCACATTGAAAACCTACAAGCCCTTTGCCGTAAATGTCACATCACATACGGCGATAAGAAGCAACACAAGGATTTTTTAATTATCACACACCAAATAAAAATGAACAAATGATTGAGGCATACGACATAAACGACATAAGACCAAACGAATCCAACCCACGGGATATTAAGGATACAAAGTTTGAAGCGTTGGTCAAATCAATTCGTGAATTCCCCGACATGACAATGGTTCGCCCATTAATTATAAACCAAGACAATGTGATATTGGGCGGGAATATGCGATACATGGCAATGAAAGAACTGGGGTTTACAACCATTCCTTGTCAAAAGGTAGATTGGAGTGAGGAACGCCAACAAGAGTTTTTAATCAAAGACAATATTAATTTTGGTGAATGGAATTGGGATGACCTTGCCAACGATTTCAATGCGGAGGATTTGGCAGATTGGGGATTAGATTTGCCAAAAGTTATTGATGAAGTGGAAGAAGAACCAACCATCGACACCCAAAAAATCACATTGGAATACACACCCGATGAATACAACCAAGTAAAAAAGGCACTTCAAAAAATAGCATCAACGCCCGAACAAGCAGTTTGGAAATTATTAGAACTATGAAAGCATGGAGAGAAACCCGCGACACCATACCACATGACCAAGTGTGGGTATTAATTGACACCAAAGAGGTTGCCTACATTTTAGACGGGCAATGGTATTTGTCAACAGATGATTCACCAATCAATGCACCATATATGTGGATGCCCATTCCCCTTTTGCCAAACGATTAATCATGACCCCGAAAACATATAAAAGAACAACTTATATCAAAGGATATACCTTTGACGGAACGCATGAATCGGCAAAATTCATTATTGAAAAGATAAAAGAATTTAGCACCCCCGCATTCAAAAGAATTGTGTATCAACAAAATTTAGTTGACGATACAATTAAGTTTGAGTATTATGGCTCAAAAATAACGCAAGGAGATTTCATAGAATTGGGAAATCACAACGACCCAAACGATATTGGAATTTGGGCTTCAAAAGACCTTGAAAGGTTGAAATATATTTTGGAAGAATAATTTGAAAATAATTTGATACCATGCCAAACCCTGAAAACATAATACCACCACAACCTGGTGAAGTACGCAACCCCAATGGTAGACCAAAGGGAAGCAAGAACCGAAGCACCATAGCACGGAAGTGGTTGGAGGTAATGCAAGAAAGCAAAAACCCCATCACGGGGGAATTGGAAAAACTATCCCAAGAAGATTTGATAACCCTTGCAATGATACACAAGGCAAGGAAAGGCGATGTCGGTGCGTACAAACAATTAATGGATTCGGGCTTTGGTATGCCCACCCAACAAATTGATGTCACCACTGAAAAGCCAATCTTCAACGGTATTGATTTGGATGTGAAATAATGCTTCAACAAACCACTGCACAAAAAAAGATTGCCACCTTGCGTAAGCGGGTTAGAATCGTGCGTGGTGGTACAAGTTCAAGCAAAACATTCAGTATTATTCCCATGCTTATCACATACGCGGTACAAAACCCAAAGTGTGAAATTAGCGTGGTATCGGAAACCATCCCGCATTTGCGTAGGGGTGCAATCCGTGACTTCCTTAAAATCATGGACATGGTGGGAATGTACGATGTAAACAAGTGGAACAAATCTTCACTTACTTACACATTCTCAAATGATTCATACATTGAATTCTTTTCTGCGGATCAACCACAAAAGTTGAGGGGTGCAAGGCGTGATGTTCTATTTGTAAACGAGTGCAACAACATCGATTGGGAATCGTACTACCAAATGGCAATCCGTACCCGTAAATTCATTTATTTGGATTACAACCCCGTGGCGGAATTTTGGGTGGATAGCGAATTGGTCAATGACCCCGATGCGGAAATGATTGTACTAACCTACAAAGACAATGAAGCGTTGGACAAATCCATTGTTGCGGAAATTGAAAAGGCACGGGATAGGGCGGAAACATCCAATTATTGGCGGAATTGGTGGCGAGTATTCGGGCTTGGTGAGATTGGAAACCTTCAAGGGGTTATCTTTTCCAACTGGCAAACCATTGACAAGATACCCGATGATGCAAGGTTGGTTGGTTGTGGGGTGGATTTTGGGTATACAAACGACCCTACGGCAATTGTAGCCGTGTATGAGTACAATGGTCAACGCATCGTTGATGAGGTCGCATATCGCACGGGAATGCTTAATTCGGATATTGCCAAAGCCCTACCAACTTATGTTCCAGTTTATGCGGATAGTGCCGAACCAAAATCCATTGATGAAATACGGAGGTATGGAATAAGAATTAAGGGCGTAACCAAGGGCAAAGATTCTATCAACTACGGAATACAAATCATGCAAAGCCAATCGTATTTGGTGACATCCACATCCACAAACCTAATTAAAGAACTGCGGAATTATTGTTGGGATACGGATTCCCAGGGTCGAACCAATAATACCCCGATTGGAACTGATCACGGCATTGATTCATGGCGTTACCACGAAATGATGGCACTTGGCATCAAATCGAATTACGGGCAATACGACATTCGTTAAAAATTTTTTAATTATTTTTACATTTTATATTTGAAATTCAAAATATAGGTGTATATTTGCGACATGGATATGACAAAACAACCAAACAACATCATTGAGATCCCAAGAATTGAATGGGATAAATTTGTTACAAACGAGGACAAGTATTTTGCAAATGCGGAAAACTTGTACGGCCCTTGCGCTTGTTGCGGAAGAGGCATTAAGGAACCAAAGTTTTTTATCAATTCAATTTTTGGTGGCAATATGTATCCCGCCAATGACACAAATGAATATGATGATGCTTGGACAATGCCAGTAGGAACAGAATGCGTAAAACGCATACCAAAAGAATATCAAATTAAAGTGGGGGCGTAATGCCCCCTTTGTTTATTTCGTGTGGATTATGTATATTTGCAACGACAAATAACATGAAGAATATCACATTAAAATCCAAAATTAATGCCGATGAATACACAGAGTATGTGTGTGAATCGTTTGACATTATGAATCGCAATCAATCGGAGGTTGTAATCCCGTTTAATTTCAAAAAATTACAATCAATCGAATGGAACATTGGGGCTATTATTGGTGGAAGCGGAAGCGGGAAAACAAGCATATTGAAAACATTTGGCCAGATTCAGCAACCACAATTTGACAATTCAAAAGCGTTAATAAGTAATTTTGATTGGTTATCGCCAAAGGAAGCCACGATGTTATTGACATCAATGGGCCTTTCGTCTGTTCCGTGTTGGTTAAGACCATTCAACACATTATCCAATGGGGAACAATACCGTGCTACGATGGCTTACATAACGGCATCAGCAAAAAGCGGGGATGTTATTTTGATTGATGAATTCACATCGGTTGTGGATAGGGATGTGGCAAAATCCATGAGTTACGCATTGCAAAAATATATTCGGTTGCACAATCTTAAAATCATTATTGCTTCATGCCATTACGATATTTTGGAATGGTTGATGCCTAATTGGGTTTGTAACCCACAAAAAGGAGGCGTACTCGAAGAGTGCGACTATCTTCGGCGAGGTAGGCCACAAATTCAATTATCGGTTAGTCGAGTTACATCGCAAACTTGGGATATCTTCAAATCCCATCATTATATGACATCAAGTGTTAATAAGAGTTGCACATTTTTATTGTTTGAATGGAATGAAAAACCCATCGCAATCGTTGCCGTTATTGCAACACCAAGAAACAATAACCCGAACGGGAAGGCAATTTCACGAGTGGTTGTGTTGCCAGATTATCAAGGCATCGGAATTGGATCAAAGATTTGTAATTTCATTGGGGGCATTTATCGTAATGCAAATTGCGATTTGTACATTAAGACAGTCAATCCAGCGTTGGGGGAGTATTTCAATAAATCAACAAATTGGATACCAACGGCACATAATGGGAAAATGAGAAAGAACAGAAACGAAAAGCATTATGCCAATCGTTTGGAACGGCAATCATATTGCCATAAATATGCGGGAGAAAAGATTGTTGAATATGCTGATTTATTGTTGAGCATTGACGCAATGAGAACAAAAGCACAATTAAAACTATTTTGATATGACAAATTACTTAAAAGCGGATGGCTTTGATATGGCCATCATTGGTATTGATTCCATTAACGAACGGATTATTTACTCAAAACAAAAGATGATTGAAATCCTATCCGAAGAAATGTCGGATGAAGATGCAATTGAATTTTTGGAGTACAACACATGGAACGCCTATGTGGGTGAACACACACCCATTTACTGCGATGAAATGACAATGGAAGAATTGGAAGAAAAATTGGAGGATGAATTATGACAAGCCCATACCAAGAAATTCACAACCTTAAACAAGAAATTAAACGACTACGATTGTTGGTCGTGGAAAACAAGATGAACCATGATCGCGAAATCAAGATGTTGAAACGCGAGATTGTGCAACCCAAAACGGACATCAACGATAACCCCACCACATGGGGTGAAGTGTTACGCGCAATATGTGAAGTGATGGATATGACACCCGACCAAATCATCACAAGGTCAAGAAAACGCAAACCCATGTACGCCCGTCATATGTTCAACCACATATGCAGAAAAAGATTGAACATGACATTCATGGAGATTGGCAACATTTCACACCTTGACCATTCCACCATCATTTCATCGGTTCGGGAATTTGGGGATATTTTATCCACCGACAAGGAGATGCAAAGGTATCACGCCCAGGTACACACATTGTTGCACGAAAGATTAGTGTAAACAATCGCCATTATTGGCGTTTTATAGGTAATGATTGAAACCAAAACAATTATAGTACCTACGGAATTAAGAGATGTAAAGTTGCATCAAATGTTGGCGTACAATGAACTCAAACCCGAAATGGATGAAGTTCAACGCCAATTGGAATCGGTTGCCATATTTTGTGAATTGACCATCAGCGAGGTTAAGGCAATCCCGTTTGACATTCTCAAAGATTGTGTGGTTAAGATTTCCAAGATGTTGGAATCCAAACCCGTGTTCACGCCAAGGTTCAAAATGAACGGCATCAAATATGGTTTCGTTCCTAACCTGGATGAATTAAGCACGGGGGAATTTATTGACATTGAAACATACCAAAAAACACCCAACGAAATATGGAAGGTGTTGAGTGTATTATACCGCCCAATCACAAAGGAAGGGCAAAACGGAAGGTATGAGATAGCCCCGTACAATGCGGAGTTAAACCCAGATTTTAAGGACATGGATTGCAACACGGCATTTGGTGCGTTGCTTTTTTTTTGGAGTTTAGGAATCGACTTGTTGAATTCTACCCAGAGGTATTTGGCGATGGTGAGGAGGGGGGAAGTGTCGATGAAGTACGACTTACCGAAAAATGGGGATGGTTTGGAATGGTCTACCGCCTTGCTAACCGAAATTTCCTCAACCTTGAAATCGTATATACAAAACCCATTCACGCCGCTTGTATGTGGATCGCTTACGAAAGCGACATTGCGAAGATGGAACAAAAAGCAATTAAACAACGATGAACAATAATCACATAGGAACGGCATTTGAGGTGATGAAGGACATTGCCGATTTGGAGGGGTGGAACTACTCACACGGCACATTAACCGAATTTGATTTCAAAGCGTTTTTGGTATTTCCGTTGATGCATTGTTCCATTCAATCCGTGGCATTGAC
>Ga0222713_10003747_pt1 | contig 15558 bp, 17 predicted proteins | sample C33_649DmetaG_FD_165061 | JGI IMG/M metagenome (GOLD analysis project Ga0222713, IMG submission 165061) | Estuarine water microbial communities from San Francisco Bay, California, United States - C33_649D | ecosystem: Environmental > Aquatic > Marine > Unclassified | place: USA: California...
GTCCCTATCAGTCGATGGAAGACGTGGCGAAGGCGGCTAAAGCGAGGCCGGACACGCTGACCTATGGTACGGTCGGTGCAGGCAGCCTCGGTCATCTGGCGCTGGTGCTGGCCGAGCAGGTGGGCAAATTCAAGCTCGTGCATGTGCCGTACAAGGGTGGCGGCCCGATGACGGCTGCTGTCATCGGCAACCAGATCGATCTCGGCATCGGTTCCTCGGCGCTGGTGACGCCGATGGTGAACGACAAGCGCGTGCGCGCGCTGGCGGTGACCGGCGACGAGCGGGTGAAAACGCTGCCCGACGTGGCGACGATGCAGGAGCAGGGCTACAAGGGTGTCTCAGCTTATGCGTGGTGGGGCATTTTCACGCCAGCCGGCATTCCCGGAAATATCCTGGGCAAGATGCACGGTGAAATCGTCAAGGCCGTGAATGATCCCGAGGTGCGTACGCATCTGGCCGATCGCATTGGCATGGAACTGATCGTCAGCAGTCCTGCGGAACTGGGAAAATGGACGCACAATGAGGTCACGCGCTGGGCGAAGGTGATCCGCGAACACAACATCAAGCCCTGAAATTCACCGGGCATTTGCGAGGAGGCAGGCATGAAACAGTGGACCGCAGGGATACTGGCAGCAGCGCTGGCCGCGGCGGGAACGGCATGGGCGCAGGCTTACCCGACGAAACCCGTGCGCATCATGGTGGGTTATGCCCCCGGGGGCGGCGTCGATACCACGGCGCGGATCATGGCGCAGGCGCTGGGAGAACTGTGGGGTGGCAACGTGCTGGTGGAAAACCGGCCCGGCGCTGCGGGAAACATCGCCACCGAGGCCACCGCCAAGGCCGCGCCTGACGGCTACACGCTGGTGTTGTGCAATATCGGCTCGCATGCGATCACGCCGGCGCGTTTCGCCAAGCGCCTGACCTATGACCCGGTCGGCGATTTCGCATTCCCGATCAAGATCGGCGGCATCCCGAACGTGTTCATGGTGCATCCGTCGATGCCGGCGCGGACGCTGCAGCAGTACATCGACTATGCACGCAGGAATCCCGGCAAGCTGCATTTTGGTTCCTCGGGCGTGGGCGCTTCCCCGCATCTGTCCATCGAACTTTGGAAATCCATCAGCAAGATCGACATCGTGCATGTGCCGTACAAGGGCGCGGCACTGGCGCTGGCTGATGCGATGAGCGGACATATCGAGTCCTCGGTCGGCAATCTCGCCGGCGGTCCGCTGGGAGCGATCAAGGCGAAGCGGGTGCGCGCGCTGGCGGTGACTTCGGCGACACGCAATGCCCAGGTGCCAGATGTGCCGACGTTCGCCGAATCCGGCGTGCCCGGCTATGACGTCACCGGCTGGTACGGCCTGTGCACCCAGTCGAAAGTGCCGCAGCCGATACTCGACAAGCTGGCCGCCGACGGCAACAAGCTGCTCGCCGGGCCGCTGAAAAAACGCCTCGAAGAGCAGGGCATCGCCGTGGAGCCGTCAACGCCGGAGAAGTTTCGCGAACACGTGAAGTCCGAGATCGCGAAATGGACCAAGGTGGTGGCAGAAGCGAAACTGGAGGGCAACTGAGCGATGGTTTCTGATTATTCCGCGATGACGTGGGAGTTTTGCGCATGAACGACCGTTTGCAGGCGCATCTGAGTCCCGAAGTCATCCTGCAGCAGATCAAGCAGCATGGGGTAACCCATGTCGTGTGGTTGCCCGACAGCGAAACCAACTGGCTCTACCTGCTGATGCAGGCGGATCCGGACCTGACGCTGGTGGCAGTACCGCGCGAAGGCCTGGCCTGTTCGGTTGCCGCCGGACTGGCGGTCGGTGGCAAGGTGCCGGTGATCCTGGTGCAGAACACCGGCCTGATGGAGTCGGGCGATTCGATCCGCGGCTGGCTGTTCGGACTGGAAATTCCGGTGGTGTTCATGGTCGGCATGCGCGGCTGGAACCGGCATGGTGCGCCTTCAGCCGATACCGCGTCGGTCTACACCGAACCCTTCCTCAACGCCTTTCGCATCAACTATTACCTGGTGGAAAGCGATGCCGATGCCGACCGCATCGATCTTGCGTTCGCGGAGGCGAAACGCACGAGGCGGCCGGTCGCGGTGCTGGTCGGCGACGAATACCACGGCTTCAACAAATAGGGACCTGCGATGATCGATACCGCAGCAATGCTCAAGGTTTTCAACGTCCAGCGGGGCGATGCCATCGTGGTGCCCGGTCGCGGCGGCAGGCACTGGGTGCACATCAGTGGCCAGCCCGATCTCGATCTGCCGATGGGCGATCCGGCGATGGGCGGCCACGCCGCGTTTGCTTTCGGCCTCGCGCTGGCGCAGCCGCAACGCAAAGTGGTGCTGTTCGATTCCGAAGGCGATCTGCAGATGGGGCTCGGCATCCTGCTGACCATTGCCGAACTCAGGCCGGCAAATTTCTACCATTTCCTGCTCGACAACGAATGTTATGCGACCACCGGCGGCCAGCCGGTGCCGAATGCGAAGAACGTCGATTACATGATGCTGGCGAAAGCTTCGGGTTATCCGCGTGCATACTCTTTCACGGAACTCGATGCTCTTTCCGCGGCTTTGCCTGAAATCCTCGGCAAGCCGGGGCCGGTGTTCGTGGCGATGAAGGTGAACCCCGAAGTCGAGAACAAGCCGATCGCCGAGCGCACCAAATGGCGCACCCGCGGCTGGACCCGGGTCATCGCCGATCTGCAGCGCAAACTCGGCATTGCTGCCTGAACCGTTTTCAATTTTCCGGAGCCTGAAAGATGAATGCAGCCACGGCGCAGATGCTGGCGCGATACAAGCAGTGGTCAAACAAGGTGATGTTCGATGCTCTTGCGGGATTGCCCGAAGCAGAGTTGGTCAAACCGCGCGAGACCCTGTTCAAGAACATGGTGCATACGTTGAACCACAACTATGTTATTGACCGCATCTGGCAGGCGCATCTCGAGGGCCGTGAGCATGGCTACGAAGCACGCAACACCAAGGATCATCCACCCCTTGCGGAACTGGCGAAGCTCCAAGGCGGGATTGATGGCTGGTACGTCGACTGGTCAGACCGGCAATCCGACGCAACCCTCGCCGAAACCGTCCGTTACACGCTGATCGGCGGCAATCAGGGGGCGATGACGCGCGGCGAGATACTTCTGCATCTCGTCATGCACGTGAATTATCACCGGGGTTTCGTCTCGGACATGATTTACGGCATTCCGGGAAATCGACCCCCGACCATGGATCTGCCGGTTTACATGGGGAAATTCCGTCCCGTCGTTTGACCATGCGCTGCATGGCGGGTAGCATCGGACACGGCCTGCGCGCTTGCCCGTGCGTAATTTCAAATACGAATCACTCCTGAATCAAGGAGGACATATGGCTGAAAGAACCATACGCGAAATCATCGAGGGTCAGGAATCACTGATCGTCCCGGCTGACATGACCGTCGTTGAGGCGGCACGCCAGATGCGCCAGCGCAATGTCGGCGCGTTGATGGTGGTCGAAGGCGAAAAGCTGGTCGGTGTATTCACCGAGCGTGATGCCCTGTTCCGTGTCGTTGCCGCCGGGCTTGATCCCACCACCACGCCGCTGAGCATGGTGATGACCAAGAATCCCAAATCCATCTCGCCGGATCGTTCGTTCGCCCAGGCGCTGGGGGTGATGCATGAAGGCCGTTTTCGCCACCTGCCTGTTGCCGAGGACGGCAAGCTGATCGGCATGGTCTCGGTGCGCGACGCCTTCGGTCCCGAACTGGAGGCTTTTGTTTACGAACTGCTGCGCCAGGAGCAGGTCAGCCAGATTCTGGCCTAGGTGCCGGAGTTTTTCCCGCGGCGATCAGGCAGTAGAGTGCCACCGCTGCGGGCACGACCAGCGTGGCGAAGGCAATGCCGTAGCTGTGCGTCAGCGCGTAAATGTTGGCGAACAGGATCGGCCCGGCAAATTTTCCGAGATTGGTGATGACCAGCGAGCCGCTGACCGCGAGACTGACCTGGCCCTGCGGCGCCAGCCGTCCGACTTCGGCAAGGGTCACACCCGGCCAGCAGCCCGAGGTCGCCCCCAGTACTGCAAACAGTACATAGACCCAGAACAGCGGCAGAGCCGGATCGAGTGCAGGCGCAGCGGCGCAGGACAGCATCATCAGTCCGGCGTTCCAGGACAGCACGCGCGCAGTGTTGCCGATGCGGTCGACGATCCAGCCGAGGATTACGCGGCCCCCGGCGCAGGCGAGTTGCACCACGGTCAGTACCGTACCCGCCAGTACCAGGTTCATGTCCAGCGTGACTACGCAGGCCACTACTGCGAATGTCGCCGCACAAAACTGGATCCATGAAAAACAGCAGCCGGCGATGACGATCATGCGCAGTTGCGGATGTGTCCAGATGGCGATGGCGCCGGCCAGCGGATTGGCGGTGACGGCGCGTGCACCGCGGTCGCGGTCATCATCCCAGCGCCGGCGTTCCCATTGCATAAGCAGCACCACGCCGATGAGCAGGATGACGCTGACCGCCACTGCCCAGCGCCAGCCGACCCAGAGGGCGACCGCAGGTGACACCAGCGCCGCGCACATGCCGCCGGCGGGAATGCCGACCTGGTGCAGCGAGAACATGGTGCTGCGCCGCGCCGGCGGCGAAAAGCGCATCAGCAGGTGCGAGGCCGAAGGCGTGATCATGCCGTAGCCCAGGCCGATCACCAGCGAGCCGATGACCAGAAAAGCTGTCCACGGCACCAGCAGCAGCGCCATGCCCGAGGCGACCAGCGCATGACCGATCTGGTTGGTGCGCGCCGCGCCGTAGCGGCGGCTGGTGCTGCCGAGCAGCGTCAGCGTGACCGCCATGCCGGTGCTGACCAGGCTGATCTGGTAGCCGATCAGCGAAGGATCGAAACCGTAATCGCGCGCGACTTCGGGTGCCACCGCCGGCAATACCAGTACCGCCATCGAGGCGAAGGTATGGCCGGCGAGCAGCGCCAGCAGCAGGAACAGTGACGAGACTGTTCGGGGCGACTCGGAACTCATCAATGGGGGAACCAGGGCAGCATCGGTTCCTGTCCCGCGGGCAGTTCCTTGCGTGCGACGTTGAGGATCATCGCCAGCATCGCGTAATAACCGGCGACCGCGATCAGTTCGATCACGCCCTGTTCGCCGAACGCGGCGACCGCGCGCGCATAGGTTGCATCGCACACGCTGTGGTTGTGCAGTACTTCAGTCAGCATGTCGTGGAGCGCTTCCTCATCCGGCTTCATGTCCGCGGGCCGGCGGCCTTCGGCGATGGCCTGCGCGACTGCGGGACTCAATCCGGCCTTCATCGCGTGCTTGTGGTGCGATTGCCATTCGTACTGCTGGGTCCAGTGGCGCGCTGCCATCAGCGTTGCCATTTCGGCGATGCGGCGGTCGAGTGGGCATTTGAAACGCAGGTATTCACCGACCTGCTGCACGGTGTGTGCGAGTCCGGGACTGCGCAGCAGCGCGAGAAACGGACCGCGCACTTCGCCGCGCGGACCCGAGGCGATGGCTGCGGCTACGGTCTTCTGTTCGTCGGTCCACTGTTCCGGCGGAATGCGCGGCAGGCGTTCGGGAGGGAGGGCAGGCATGATCTACTCCGGAAATGTTTATAACTATATGATTTAATTTGTAATTTAAAACATCCACTGACCGCCGTTGGCATGGATGGTCTGGCCGGTGATGTAGGCCGCGGCGGGTCCGCAGAGAAAGCGGGCGAGAGCGGCGATTTCCGGCGGCTCACCATAGCGGCCGACCGGGATGTGGCTGGCGGCGTCCGGTCGCGGTGCGCGGTGCGCGGGGCGCGTGGTGTTGAAATGCCCCGGGGAAATGCAGTTCACGCGGATGTTTTTCGTGCCGAGTTCGCGCGCCAGCGCACGGGTCATGCCGGCGAGCCCGCTTTTGGCCGCCGAGCTGTGCACCTTGCCGACCGCACCGCTCAGTGCGCTGTCGCCGGCGAGCGTGACGATGCAGCCGCCGCCCGCCGCGATCATTCCGGGCAGCACGGCCTTCACGCAGTGGAATGATCCGTCCAGTGAAATCGCCATGACTTCGCGCCATTCATCGAATGTCATGTTGGTGAACGGAATTTCGCGGCGCACCGAGGCGTTCAATACCAGGATATCGACAGCGCCGAGTTGCGCCTGTATTTCCGCGTGCATGCGCTGGACAGCTGCAGCATCGGCGATGTCTGCGACGAATACCTCCGCGATGCCGCCCGCGCTGCGAATAACCGCCGCGACGGCATCGGCTTCGGCCTTTGAGGCGCGGGTATTGAGTGCGATTTTGGCGCCCGCTGCAGCAAGTTCCAGCGCGATGGCGCTGCCGATGTTTTTGGCTGAGCCGGTGACCAGTGCGGTTTTGCCTTTGAGTTCCTGGGTGTTCGGCATGTAAGTTATAAGTATCCGGTAATGGGGCAAGCATAACGGGGAACGCAGGTTCCCGGAGCACTGTTCCACATGCTGTGGCAGCCCGGCTGCTGGTATAGTGCCGCGCGTTTACACGTAATCAACGAGGCAGGAGAGGGACATGAGAAAAAATCTGTTTTTGGCGGCTCTGGCTTTGGCGACGGTGACGGTTCCATTGCATGCGGCGCAGCAGAAACCGGCCCCCGAAGGCGAATTTCCGGTGAAACCGGTGCGCATCCTGATCGGCTTCACCCCCGGTGGCGGACCCGACATCACGGCCCGTTACATCGCGCAGAAGCTGACCCAGGAATTCAAGCAGCAGGTCATCGTCGATAACCGTCCCGGCGCCGGCGGCACCATCGCCGCGAACATCGCTGCGAATGCCAATCCCGACGGCTATACCCTGCTGTCGGTATCCTCCGCGCATGCGGTGGCGCCGGCGATCTACGACAAATTGCCCTACGATGTGCGCCGCGACCTGACGGGCATCACGCTGACGGCAGCGTCCAAGTATGTGCTGGTGGCTGCACCGTCCATGGGCTACAAGTCATTGAAAGACCTGCTGTCTGCCGCGCGCTCCAAGCCCGGAAAACTGAATTTTTCATCGGCAGGTGTCGGCAGCGGCACCCATTTCGCCGGCGAATTGCTGAAGAGCATGGCAAAGATCGATGTCGAGCACATCCCCTTCAAGGGCATTCCCGAGGCGATGACCGAGGCGGTTACCGGGCGCGTGGAGTTCTTCATGTCGCCGATTGCCAGTGCGGTGAGCCTGGTCCGCGAAGGCCGGGTCGTCGGTCTCGGCGTGTCGTCATTGAAGCGTGATGCGCTGCTGCCGGATGTGCCGACCATCGCCGAATCCGGGGTGCCCGGCTATGACTCCATTCTCTGGTTCGGGCTGCTGACCCAGGGCAAGACCCCGCGTCCGCTGGTCACCATGCTCAACAGGGAAGTGACGCGGATACTGGGCGAAGAGGAAACACGCCGCCGCTGGGCCCCGATCGGGCTGGATCCGAGCCCGACTTCTCCTGAGGCTTTCGACAAGTTGATTGCCGCCGACATAGCGACATTCACCAGGCTGGCACGCGCCGGCAACATCAAGGCGCGTTGAGAGGATTACTGTCATGAAAATCAAGACCAACGGCATCGAACTGAACTGCGTCATCGAAGGCGAGGGCCCGTGGCTGACGATGTCGCATTCGCTGGCCTGCAACCTGTCGATGTGGGATCCGCAGATGGCGGAACTGAAGAAGCACTACAAGGTGCTGCGCTTCGATACCCGTGGCCATGGCGCCAGCAGCGCGCCGCCGGGACCGTATACGCTGGAACAGATGGCCGACGACGTGCACGGCCTGTTTGCCGCGCTGGGCATCAGGCAGACGCACTGGGCGGGACTGTCAATGGGCGGCATGATCGGCGAGACCTATGCGCTGAAATATCCCGGGGTTTTCCGCAGCATGGTGCTGGCGGATACCACCAGCCGCCGCCCGCCCAACGCGGCACAGATGTGGGGTGACCGCATCCGCATGGCGAAGGAGCAGGGCATGGATGCGCTGGTCGAAAGCACACTGGGGCGCTGGTTCACCGAGCCGTTCCGCAAGGCACATCCCGAGGTGATGGCGCGCATCGGCAACGACATCCGCAACACACCGGTTGAAGGTTTTGCCGGTTGCTGCGATGCCATTGCCAAGATCGACGTGCTCGACCGCCTGAAGGAAATCGACTGCCCGGCTTTTGTCATCGTCGGTGACCAGGACCACGGCACGCCGCCCGAGATGGCGCGGCAGATCCACGCCAACCTGCGCGGCTCCGAGTTGCTGATCATCGAGTCCGCGGCCCACCTGTCGAACGTCGAGCAGGCACAAACATTCACCCGCGTGATGACGGATTTCCTCGCCCGGCACTGATAGTCCGGCGATTCAGCGCGGCGCGGTGATCCGGCGCAGGGTTTCCATTTCAGTGCTGATCGCCGCTGCAGAGGTTGCAACCGCGGCACGCAGGCCCGCAATTTCATTCGTAGTGACGAGATTTTTTTCCGGGACCTGCGGCGCCAGGGTTTTGAGTGCGTCGGGCAGTCCGTCGATGATCCGCGCATGGGCATCGAGGGTGCTGCGATATTCGCGGTAATCCTGCTCCAGCCGGTTTTTCTGCTGTACGGCGGTGCTCGTCCAGCCAGGCGCCGACCGGTTTCCGTCCAGGTGATCTCGGAACGCGCTGATGCCATGACGCAGCCCGGAATCAAGCATCAGCAATGCCGCCTGGCGTTTCAGCAGTTCCAGCGTGGCGTGGAGATAAGTGTCGGCCCCTGCGCCGAGCAGCAGGATGCGCGAGGTGTTGACCGCACGCAACGCGAGCAGATCGCGGTCGACCCGCTCAGCCGCGGCAGCGACCGCCTGCGATTGCGCGACGGTGTCTGCTGCGGGTGCGAGCAGGGTGCGCAGCGACTGCGTCGCGCCGGTAATCTTCTCCAGGGTTGTGGCACGCAGTTTTCCGGTCTGGTGGCGATCCCATGCGTAATAGCCGAGTGCGCCGGCTAAGATGAGCACAATCACGCCGATGAGGAGATGGTTTTTTTTCATGGGGTTTGCGCCGGTGTGCGGAAAGCGATGGGTGCCGGTTGGCAAGTTACGGGCCAATGATAGGATAGGCCGATGTCCGACGTCAGTGCCGTAGTTCACACTTCAGGAACCCCCGCGCAGCTGCGCCGCCTGCTGGCGTTTCTAGTACCTTATCGCTGGCGTGTCGTTGCCGCGCTGACTGCGCTGGTGACGGCTGCCGGCTGCGTGCTGGCGCTGGGTCAGGGTCTGCGCTTTGTCATCGATGCCGGTTTCGGCAGCGGCAATCCGGCGATGCTGAACACCGCGCTGGCGGGTGTGATTGCCGTGTCGGTGGTGCTGTCGGTGGCAACCTTTACCCGCTTTTACCTGATGATGACGGTGGGCGAGAGAGTCATTGCCGACCTGCGTCGCCGAGTGTTTGCGCATGTGTTGACGCTGTCGCCGGCATTTTTCGACGCCTCGCGCACCGGCGACATCGTGTCGCGGCTGACCAATGACAGCGAGCAGTTGCGCCAAGTCATTGGTTTCGGCCTGTCCATGTTCCTGCGCAACGGTTTGATGATGATCGGTGCACTGATCCTGCTGTTCGCGACCAGTCCCAAGCTCGCGGCGCTGATCGTGCTCGGTGTGCCGGCGACGCTGATCCCGATACTGCTGGTCGGTCGTCGCGTACGCCGGTTGTCGCGCGCGAACCAGGATCGCGTTGCCGAAGTATCCGCACATGTCGATGAATCGATGCACGAAATTCGCACTGTCCAGGCCTATGGCCACGAGGCCCGCACGCGCGGTGCTTTCGATGCGGCGACAGAGGCGGCCTATGCCGCCGGTGTCGACCGCATTCGCGTCAAGGCCTGGTTGATCGCATCGGTGATGCTGATCGCGTTCTGCGCTGTCGGCGTGATCCTGTGGATCGGCGGGCATGACGTGCTCGCCGGACGTTTGACCGCAGGGGAGCTCTCGGCGTTCGTGTTCTATGCCGGCATCGTCGCCAGCGGAGCGGGGACGGTTTCCGAAATCTGGGGCGAAATCCAGCGCGCCGCCGGCGCCACTGAGCGGCTGATGGAATTGCTGGATACGCGCTCGGAGCTGGCAATCGCTGAACCGCGCATCGAGCTACCAGCGCAGGTGCGTGGCGCGATCCGTTTCGAGAGCGTGGGCTTTGCCTACCCGACGCGTCCTGATGTGGCGGCGCTGTCCGCCCTGTCGTTCGATGTGCATCCCGGCGAGCGGGTGGCGCTGGTCGGGCCGTCGGGCGCCGGCAAGACCACGATCTTTGCGCTGCTGCTGCGTTTCTACGATCCGCAGTCCGGGCGCATCCTGATCGATGGCGCCGACACACGGCACTGCGATCCGCTGGCGCTGCGCCGCGCGATCGCGCTGGTGTCGCAGGACCCGGTCATTTTTGCTGCAAGCGTCACCGAAAACGTGCGCTTCGGCCGCCCTGATGCAACAGTAGAGGAAGTGCGTAAAGCGTGTGCCGCGGCGCATGCCATCGAGTTCATCGAACGGCTGCCGCAGGGTTTCGACACCGATCTTGGCGAGCGCGGCATCAAGTTGTCGGGAGGCCAGCGCCAGCGGCTTTCGATCGCCCGTGCACTGCTTGCCGACCGGCCAATTCTGCTGCTCGACGAAGCGACCAGTTCACTGGATGCGGAGAGCGAACGCCAGGTGGCGGCGGCGCTGGAACTGCTGGCCCGCGGCCGCACCACGCTGGTGATTGCCCACCGCCTGGCCACCGTGCGCAACGCCGACCGCATTCTCGTGCTCGACCGCGGCCAGCTGCACGCAACGGGCACACATGACGAACTGCTCAAGGCGGACGGGCTTTACGCGCACCTGGCCCGGTTGCAGTTCATGCATGAAGAGGCGGTATAAGCGACCGGTTGCGGGCTGACTATTCAAGAGTCGGAGCGTGATCAAAAATAAGTCGAGCGAAGCCGGAACAAGGAGTGCGCGAGGCTTTGACGAGACATTACTTGCCGGTAAGGCGAGGAAAAACGCAGTGCACGACAAAGTTCCGGCGAGCGCAGACATTTTTGATCAGAACATTTGCTGGCCGCCATCGACGTAAATCAACTGCCCGCTAACCATTGCTGCCGCCGGCGTGCACAGGTAGCGTACCAGCGCCGCCACTTCTGAAGGATCCGAGCGCCGTCCCATCGGCACGTTGGTGACCGGTGCGCGCTCGGATCGCCCCGCGGCGCGTGCGGTATCCATCTGTCCCGGCGCCACGCAGTTGACGTTGATCTGGTGTTCGCCGAGTTCCTTGGCCAGTGCGCGGGTGAATCCCCACAGGCCGTGCTTGCCCACTGAGCCGTGCACGCGTTTTTTGGCGCCTGACAGGGCGGTCATGCCGCCGAGGGTGACGATGCTGCCGCCGCCGGCCGCGATCATCGACGGCAGACAGGCCTTGGTGCAGTGGAACGATCCGTCCAGTGTGATCGACAGCAGGCTGCGCCATTCATCGAAGGACATGTCGATGAACGCGGTTTCCTTGCGTATCGAGGCGTTGAGGATGAGGATGTCGACCTTGCCGAACTTCCTGATGATGGCATCGACCATGCCCTTGACCGCATTGGCGTCGGCGATGTCAGCCATGAACACTTCGGCAGTGCCGCCGGCGTCGCGGATTTCCTTGGCGACGGCCTCGGCATCTTCTTTCGCTGCCCGGGCATTGACGGCAACCTTGGCCCCGCTTTCCGCGAGTGCCAGCGCTATTGCGCGACCGATGTTGCGCGCGGCGCCGGTGACCAGCGCCACTTTGCCTGCGAGTTCCTGTCCTGCCGCCATGTGGATTTCCTCCGGATTGATGGGTTTTTCGCTGTCGCGGATACTGAAGGCGATTCTACCGGCGGCAGATGATCGGTGGCGGGATTAACTGATAGCATGGGCAAATCACGAAAGGGGAGGTGATCATGAATGCGATGATCAGAATATGGGCTTTACTGCTGGCGGTGACGGTACTGCCGGCAGTGGCGGCTGACGCGTGGCCGAACAAACCGATCAGGGTCATTCTCTCGGTGCCGGCGGGCGCCACCCCCGATGTCACTGCACGGCTGGTGTTTCCCGGGCTGTCCCAGGAGCTGGGTCAGAACCTGGTGGCGGACAATCGCCCTGGCGCGGGCGGTCTGATTGGCGCGGAACTGGCCTCGCAGGCCGCGCCCGACGGCTACACGCTGTTCATCAGCAGCCCCGGTGCGCTGACCATCCTGCCGCACCTGCGCAAAAAGGTGCCCTATGACACGCTGCGCGACTTCGCGCCGATCAGCCTGATTTCGATCGGCCCGTTCGTGCTGATGGCGCATCCGGCGGTGCCGGCGAAGAACATCCGCGAGCTGATCGCCCTGGCCAAGGCCCAGCCCGGCAAGCTCAATTACGCCTCGGCCGGCAACGGCGTCGCCAACCACCTCGCCGGCGAACTGTTCAAGCAGATGACCGGCACCGACATCGTGCATGTGCCGTACAAGGGTGCGCCGCAAGCGGTCAGCGATGTCGTCGCCGGCCACATGCAGCTGATGTTCAACTCGATTGCGCCCATCGTCGGCCACATCAAGGCCAACCGCGTGCGCGTACTCGGCATCGCCAGCCTGCAGCGTTCGCCGCAGCTGCCCGATGTGCCGACCATCAGTGAATCCGGTGTGCCCGGTTTCGAGGCGGTGAACTGGTTTGGCCTGTTCGCCCCGGCGAAAACGCCGAAGGCGATCATCGACAAGGTCAATGCCGCAACGGTGAAGGTCATGCATGCGCCGGAGATGCAGGCGCAGTTCAACAAGTTCGGCGCCGATCCGGTGGGCAGCAGAGTGGCCGAGTTCAGCGCTTTCGTCCGTCGCGACATGGAGAAATACGCGAAGATCGTCAAGCTCTCCGGTGCCAAGGTCGACTGACGGAAGCCGCCGATGGCAGTGCGACCGAAAAAGAAACATCCGGCGAAAAAACACGCGGCCACCCGTGCCGCACGCCCGCGTATCAGCGCTGCGGAATGGCAGGCGCGCTGTGAACTCGCGGCAGCCCACCGGCTGATCGCGCATTTCGTCTTCGTCGACATGACCTACAACCACATCTCGGTGCGCGTGCCGGGCGAGCCGGAGCATTTCTTGGTCAAGGCCGACAATGTCTACATGGAGCAGGTGACGGCATCGAACCTGGTCAAGTATGACCTCGAGGGACGCCAGGTCGGTGTATCGGCACACAAGGCGAGCCCGGCCGCCTACAACCTGCATGCCGCGGTGCTGCGCGCACGTCCCGACATCCAGTCGGCGGTGCACACCCACTCACCGGCGAATCTCGCGGTATCGGCGCAGAAGCACGGGTTGTTGCCGCTGACCCAGCAGGCGATGCGTTTCTACGGCCGCATCGCGCGGTATCCCAACGAAGTCGACGACACCACGCGCGAGGGTGCCGACCAGCTGGCCGCGGCGCTGGGCGAGCAGTGGGTGATGCTGCTGGAGAACCACGGCGCGCTGGTCTGCGGCACCACGCTGCCCGAGGCCTACATCTATCACCATTTTTTCGAACTGGCCTGCCGCGCGCAGGTCGGCGCGCTGGCCGGCGGTGCCGAGCTCATCCTGCCCGACCCTGAAGTGTGCGCCGCACGGGCGGCGAAGTTCGGCCGCATCGGCGTCTACCATTCGGGCAGTCGCGACTGGGTCGCTGGCATGGCGCTGGTGGAGAAGCTGTTTCCGGATTACAAGAACTAGAACGTAAACGTAAAATCCATTTTAAAACAGCAGCTTGTTCGTATTCGATTGCACGGGATACGGGTAAATCGAGCAGCGGAAAGGCTTTGAAATTGGCAGTCCCTAAAAAGCAGAATAAAAAAATGCGTGGCCTTTTGAGCCTGCCCGCCAATTCGTTGCCGCCTGCGAATCAGGAAATGATCCGTCAATCGCTGTCAGTAGGCATGGGACGCGCACTGGGAATACGCCTGACCCGATTGACTCGCCGTCGCCTCGAAGCCGAGATGACCGTTACGGAGGATCACATCAACCGCAGCGGCCGCGTCAATGGCGGAGCCTTGATGGCGTTTGCCGACATGCTCGGGGCGATGGGGACGCTGGCCAATCTGCCTCCAGGCTGCAGGACCACCACGCTGGAGTCGAAAACCAATTTTTTTGCCGCAGGTCAGGGGGGGCGCATTGCTGCGGTCACAGTGCCGCTGCACATCGGCCGCACCACGATGGTGTGGCAGACGACGATCCGCAATTCCGATGGCACGCGGGTGGCGATCGTTACCCAGACCCAGATCGTTATCCCGCGCAACAACTGATTGTAATGGGTTACTGCCCCGCAAAGGGGAGAATCTTGTCTGGTGTTTTCAGTTCGTTTGGTTATGATGATCGGGGTGGCATTGAATAAGACGGTCGGCATCACACGATGTTTTGACTGAAAACACCACCGATGGGGAGTGACGGGTGAGCAGAAACGGACAGGAACGGGCTAGCGGATCCGGGGGATTGAGCATCGCGCAGGAAGAATTGCGCGGCATATCCCGCACCGTTGCCGAAATAGAGTGGCTCCTGCTGGTTCTGGTATTGCTCTACCAGTTTTTTGAAGGCCCCTCTCCGGACGACCGTGTGGCCATTTCGATGGCGCTGTTCTTTTACGCGGCGTTCGTGATGAGTTTCCGCTACGCGAATTTCTACAAGTCCGAGTCGCGCCTGAAGATCGCGATCGAAACCTTTGCGATGCTGGTATTCATCACCTGGGTATTGTGGTTCACCGGGAAACTGACGAGCCCGCTGGTCAATACCTACCTGCTGGTGATCATTACCAGCGCACTGACCCTAGGCAAGCTGGTCACGATGCTGGAAATGGGGCTGATCGCTGCCTGTTTTGTTCTGCTTGGCGAAAATACCCAGGCCGGCTCAATGTTTTCTCCTGCCTATCTGGGGGGGCTTGCCGGCCAGCTGGCGCCGATGCTGCTGGTAGCCTACATCACCACGATGTTTTCCGCGGATATCCGCTTCGGATTGAACCGGGCGCGGCTGCTGGCGGAAACCGATGAGCTCACCGGGCTCTACAACATGCGCGGCTTCACGATCATGGTGGATCGCCTGTTCGCCCAGGCCGTGCGCTACAACCGGCCCGCGACGCTGTTGATGATCGACTCGGACAATCTCAAGGCCGTGAATGACGCTTACGGTCACGAGGCCGGCAACCGCCTGCTCAGGCTGGTTGCCGACTGCATCGCGGGCGAGCTGCGCCATACCGATGTGCTGGCACGTTATGGCGGCGATGAATTTGTTGTTCTGTTGCCGGAAACGGCTGCCGACCGCGCGACCGAGGTGGCCCAGCGGATACTTCAGGCCGTGGCCTCGGCAACCCTGGATTACGAGGGCCGGCATATCCAGACCAGCGTCAGCATCGGGCTGGCCTGCTACCCCGAGGACGGGCGCAGCATGGATGCCATCCAGGCCCGGGCGGACCGCGCGATGTACCAGGCCAAAAAACAGGGCCGCAACCGGGTGGTGCGTTTCGCGGCCTGAACCTGAATCCTTCTTGGTTTCCCGGGAGCTAAGCTGCTGCTGTCGCCACAGCTTCGCGCCGGTGACGGGGCAACCACAAGGCCAGTGGCAGCGCGACAAAGCCGATGGCCGAGGCGACCAG
>Ga0222713_10003748_pt1 | contig 15557 bp, 14 predicted proteins | sample C33_649DmetaG_FD_165061 | JGI IMG/M metagenome (GOLD analysis project Ga0222713, IMG submission 165061) | Estuarine water microbial communities from San Francisco Bay, California, United States - C33_649D | ecosystem: Environmental > Aquatic > Marine > Unclassified | place: USA: California...
AGTAGTTATGGTATCAGTATTTTGCTGCTGTTGTTGAAGTTTTTTTGTTTATAGTTTTGAAGCAGCGCATCAATATTGTCAGGTTGAGACTGGGCTAAAGGAGCACATTGAGACCTGGGAAATGGCGTTCAAGACCAAAAAAACCTCCTTGAATGTAATCCCTGTATTTGGCACTATTGATGAAGACTCATTCTACTCTGATGATCGAGACTTGCAGGTTAGAGCATGGGTAATCCTACCAGCTGACCAGCCAGACAACATCTGGGTAAACTCCAAGCTAGTCAAGCGCCGTGCACTTTCAAAGTTTGTGGAAGCCATGCAAAGGTCAGAGTTTCAGGATTGGACATCGCCATCCATGGATTGGGTTAGACAAGAAAATTTGAACCCATACATGGAAAGACGTCAATACTATTCAGGTGTGTCCTTATTGCATTCATTCCTACAGGGATTGACTGCAGGTATAAAATTTGCTAGCTCAGTCAGGATTCAGATCCGAGACTACACACTTTGGGATGATTGTGTGGCAAGGGCTGTAATTGCCTTGAACTGCTGTAAAAGTGGCCCTGGTGCAATTGTTTCATCTAGTGGTCCTAGTTCACTAGTGCTGCAACTGCGCTTCACCTATGCAGGGGTCTGCTGGGCTGAAGAGAAACACAAGTCCAAGCAGGTGACACGAAATGTGGAAACTTCCATAGCCAGAAGTTTAGCTAAGGAAGTTCGAGCTCAAACGTACCTTCACACTGGTTGGATCAAACCAGCTGACCTAAAGGAAACAGTTACCAAACATGAACTGGCAGAATCAGGTTTCTCTTTGTGCTTCCCTAAAGCCAACTTAGACCTGCCTCTTCGCCAAAGTTTCATTGATGACCTGGCGCGATTGCAAGGAAACATGCCATTGGGTATGGAAACAGGCAACCCCAAAGCTTGGAGATCATTTGATGAAGAAATCCGACTCCACAATGCTGAGTTCAACCCCTCAGGAGTGCCTTGGCGAAAACGAAGAGCAGAGGAGCCAGAGCCAGAGGTAACGCATCCAACTCCAGCAGTGCCACTGGACTCAGAGACAGTAGAGAGCAAGGAAGCACTGGGCAGCTTCCATGCTGTTGAGCACAGCTCAAAGGCTTTCAAGATGCTTGTCACTCCTGATGGGCATGTATGGGCAGAAGTGGAGAAAGATTACACCTTGAAGCCAGATACACCACTGTTTTGTATCAAAGGCAAATTTGTTCAAGGTGAGCCAGCCAGGGAGAAGATGGAAAGCAATGACAGTAACTGGATTGCGTTTGACATGACGCTGGACACTCCAGTCACAGTTAGCTTCAAGGTGCCAATGGACAAAACTTACCCCAGTGGACCCACACCTCTCAAGGACCTCATGGTGTTTCTCCAGAAGTGTAAAGTTGTCAAGGTGAGCTTCCCGTCACACAGCATTGAGCCAGTGAAGCACAGTGCAGGTGAGTTTGTAATCACACAACTTGAAAAGAGTTGCTTGTCAGTAAAGGTTGAAGAGGGAAAGTCGCCTAGCAAAGCCAACATTTGCAAGTTCGTGAGCATCCCTTTCTTGAAGGAGTCTACAAAGTTCCAAGTAGTATTTCCACTCATCTTTGACCGGACAACCAACAGATTCCTTGCAGGTGTACCTAACGTGCTGCCACGTGAACCTATGTCTCTCACAAAGGGCAAAATCCAAAAACTGATTTGAGCACAGCACCTAATCAGACAATGTAGTTTATCGGTTTGCGTACTAGGTTGCTCGTCTATTGGTTTGCTTAGTAGTTTGCTAGTTTGCTAGTTTACTGGACCATGGTCTGCTAGCTTTCTAGTCAGTGTGAGGGAGCTGCTTGCAGGCACAAAACCATTAACTGCAACTGTTGATTGCTAACTAATCCAATCATTTAGCTTACTGGTTGCTAGCTCAACTGAATTGTTTATCTTCCAACCTGCTGCCAGCCCTCACCCATTTCCACAATTTTGATTTGACACACCTGGCTGCCAAGCTGACCAACGCACACTTCATCAATCAGTGCTGCTATGGACAACTGTTATATTTTCAGTGTAGACCCTCAACCTATAGCTGCAGTTGGTCTCCATAGTTTCATCAAGTCCTGCAGCCTGTAATGTCCATTTCCGTCTCTCCATTGCATTGGCATCTGGGTGTCACTAGTTCCATTCAACGTAGGTCTCAACAGCGCTATCTTGAGGATGAGACCTGTTATTTAACACAGGCCTCTTCTATTCCAAAGTTGAGTGAGGTAGATTGTGGAGCAAGCCCTGTGTCAGAAAGCTATTAGGTGACGATGACAAGTTGTCTGCTTATGAAAGAAAAAGCAGTCTGGTGCAAGGGTACAATTTATACAGCATTAGATGTACCAGTGCTATTGTGTTCTGCAGCTTTAGTTGTACATTGTGTGGCAGGCACCAGTACCAACAGCAAGAGCTGCCACAACCCTGAGGCATCATGTGTGAAATCACAGTGGGTAGCAACACCTTAGGCAGTCAGCAACAGTGATGACAACAGTGACAGTGACAGTGACAACTGCAGCAGGCACCATGGCAATCTTGCACAATTTAAACACATAGATCAGCTGTAGTGAAGTGTATTGGCACACATGTGGTGCTGCCCTCACTTGTCAGACTGCTGTGCTCAAGTAAGGTGTGTGCAGAACTTGTGTTGCTGTTGTTGGCCAGCCATCTGCAATCTTGCTTCACACAGAGCACTATTACACTGGTCCAGCTGCTGTAATGGTTGTGTGGCTGGCCAGCATCAGCTCTGCTTTGTTCTTGTACAAATGTTGCACTATTTTTCTGCAAACATTGCACAAACTCTGATTCAGTACATGTTTCTGTCACTGTGTGCTGCAATTTTGCAACTGATGTCTTTACTTGCCACATGCTTTTGCCTGTCATCTGCATTTATGCACGAACCATGGTTCCTTACACGTTTCTTCCTGTCACTGCCTGCTGCATTTTTGCAACTTGCACTGTTACTTTCTGTGTGTTTGTTCCTGTCAGCTGCATCTTCTCGTGCAAGCCCTGATTCCTTACACGTTTTTCTGTGTCACTGTCTGCTGCAATTTTGCAACTGATGCCTGCTACTTGCTATGTCTTTGTTGCTGTTTATTCCAACTTTGCGCAGACTGCCACCTGCTGCTTGCCAGTGGCAAAGTTCCCTGCCACAGAACTGCCACTGGCCAGCAAATGATCAGTCAGACAACCACAGCGACATAGCTTGGAGTTACCAGACAGCAGTAAATCTCTTTGCTGCAAGACAGCCATTGACCAGTCAACCATGCTTGCATACATACCAGCAACAGAACGGTCACTGGCCAGGTACAGCACTGTCACTGGCCAGTGGCAGAACAGCCGCTGGACAGCTACAGTGCTGTTGCTGGTCAGCTGCAGAACAGTCACTGGCCAGCTACACTGATGACGTTTCAGCAGTCACTGATGAGCTACAGAACAGTCACTGGCCAGCTATAGAACAGTCCCTGGTCAGCTACAGCACTGTCATTGGCCAGCTACAGAACAGTCACTGGCCAGCTACAGAACAGTCACTGGCCAGCTACAGAACAGTCACTGGCCAGCTACAGCCACTGGCCAGATACAGAACAACTGGCCAGCTACAGAACAATCATGGCTTGCTCCTGTCATTGTCGCTGTTGTTCTGATAGTATTGTTTTGGTGCATGAGCTGTCATCTCTGTTTGTGTGCATAGTCCTTGCTCTTACTGTACTTGCTATCACATTAATATGCCAAAGCAATGGTAGCAGCAGGAGTGAGACTATTAGGGGCATGCAGGCACACACTCTAGAAACTTACAGAAGTAGCAGCACATCAGCTGCAATCACTGGTTACAGCACTCATGCATGCATCTAGGCCAGCTCACTCTGCATCACAACCCAGCAGCTGGCCAGTAAGAGCAGAAGAGCAAAAACAACAGCAAGGCAGTTTGCAAACAACGCAGTGGAGATGCAGCTGCATCAGTCAGCACAGACATGCAATTTGCAAAAGTGCAATGACTAGCCACCTGTGAGTTATAGCAATGGCTGCAACCATTTGCTCCTCAAATCTGATATTGTAGCTCAGTCCCTTGCATGCCTTGTTCCCTACTGGCCTAGTTAGTGATCTAGTTGCCTAGTTGCCTAGTGAAACATGTTTAGACTCACTTTGGCACTTGCAATCCCTGGTCGCTCAATGCATCCAAAGGGTGTGTGGAAGCAGGAGGTGCGGAAGCCTAGGAGGAAAAAGCTGTTTCGTGACTCAGCCCCAAAAAAAAAAACAACAGCTCCAAGGCAGCCTGCTAAACTGAAGATGACCAATGAGAAGAGAGGGCCATATAATCAACGATTTGGTTCCAACTCCTGCTTGCGATCTGAATTCTTCAGAGAGCACCGTGGGTCAGGGTTGTCTGTCCAGCAAATTTCTTCACTCTGGGCAGCTCAGCCGGAGGTGCGGGCACGATTTGAGAAGCAGCAGCAGACCAAGATCATGAAAGCGGCTACCAGACTGGCACAAAAGGAGGCCCGTGAGTTGGCCAGAATCCAAAGGGCTGCTAAGAAGGCAGAGCAAGAGGCGATCCGAGAGGCCAAGAGGGCTGAGAAGGCAGCTGCAAAATCAGCTGCCAGGGCTGAGTAGACTAGTTGTATAGTTGGCTACTAGTTACCCAGTGCTTGCTGTGAAGGATTTGCTGCTATGCTGACCAGATTTGATTACAACCAGCACAAACAACCAGGACTTATGCACATCTGGGCAGCATGCTACTTGCAAATCAATGGGGTCCAGCAAGTCATATAAAAACAAAGACAGCGCAGTCTATGGTTGTACATGTGCACACATTGATTTATCACACTCTACTGTGCACAACTTTCTGCTATGTCAAGTATCAGAAGCATGAGCCTGTGACCAATGCTGCTATCACTGGCTGAGCTTGAGAGTGCTGGCAACCTATCTTCTATAGTTGCATGGCTCAGCCATTATTTATCACTGTGCAAAACCAGCATGGACAGAACAATTGTGGCACAGCCATTGGCTAGCGAGCTGCAGTACATAATGCATTTGCATGGCACAAGATTATTTAGCTTTGAGTAAACAAAAAATCCACTTCTCATGGACAGCCAGGCCAGTGTTTACCATAAAGCAGTACAGCACAGCAGTGACATGTCAAGAAGACAGTAGCAGCGCTGCTGGCCAGCTCCATGCATTGGCAGACTTGCAGCACCACTGGCCAGCTCCATGCCTTGGCAGACTTGCAGCACTGCTGGCCAGCTCCATGCATTGGTAATTATGCTGTCATCACGCTTGTCAGATTGTAAGCTTCTGTGTAAGTCAGGAGCCCATGTTGCTTCACTAGCAGCTGCTGGCCAGCAATTTACCATGTGCTGATGCTTCAGCAGCTGGACAGCGATCCAATGCGACCACACTTGGTTGGCATGCAGACACAGATCAACACCAGAGTTACACATCATTGGAACAGCAGCTGGCTAGTAAACTAATCCTGCCACTCACAGTTGCAAGACGTCCATCTCTCCTAGCACAATCACCACGGATGCTCCTGTCAAACTTCTTTCTGCGTTGTTACTGGTGAGTGAGTGATCACAAGCAGCATGAAGCAAGCAAAAGTTCTGACAACAGACAGTTGTAACACAACTGTTACACAGCTGCTGGCAAGCAACCTGTGCTACTGCTATTGTCCATCTTGTCAAGTCAGACAGCCTGTTTGAGCTGCTGGCAATCAATATTGTATCACATAGCTGTGGAATCTACATGAATGGGCTTTCTGTGAGGAGGGAGTCTGCTTCAGCAGTGCCAAAGCTTGGCAGCTGGCTGCAAGAGATTGTACCAAGAGTTGTTAGCTTTTCTTGTAATTTTGCTGGCTGTGATTCTCTTTGCTGGTCAGTCTTTCAGCACAGGAGTAACCTCACGCAGTCTTACCAACTTCTTGCTGTATGGCTTATGCAGTTTGCTTTTGTTTCATAGCTCTCTATTTCCATAGTGGCCTAGTGATCTAGTTGCCTAGTGATGTTGCCTACTGATCTAGTTGCCCATCCACCATGTATGATGATGGGAGTTCTAGTTCCAGCAGTGAGTACTTGGTGCCTTGTCCTGTAAGTCCCACTAAGTTTATAGATGATGCGAGTAGCTCAGGTGATGACTGCTTAGGGCCAGCAACTCCCCCAGAGAAAAAGATGTGCCCAGCAGTATTCAATTTAGATGCATCACAGTCCAGCTTGCAGATCACAGCAGCACTTTCCTCACACGTCACTACGAGTCTTGATGTCCACACCACAAGGTCATGCAGCTCAGCAGCAGTTGCTGCCAGGCTGGCAAATCCTATCTGCAAGTGCAAAATCAGAAGCTGCAAAACCAGCAGCACAACTATTCCCCGAGCTTCCTTGCAGAGTATTTGTGATACATTTTGGCGACTTTCCTACCATGAGCGTGGCCACATGATGCGTCACATGTATGAAGAAGTAGCTCCTAACTCTGCGCCAGAATTTGAAGCTTCCAAGGTCCAGTGGGCACTGTGCAATGTCAGAGTATGCTTTCAAAGATGGGCCCATCTGATGGGAACTTGTGGACGTACTGTTCGTAAGTGGATCCATGGTATTCCAGACATGCGTAGATCCACACCAGGTGCGTGTGCAACGCAGCGTGATGCAGACAAAAGTCACAAAGTTGAAGAGTTTCTTCTGCACATGTACCTCTCTGAAGGCATGATTGTCCACTCAAAAAAACACATTGATGTACGTTGTGTTCATACATGTGTGTGATCTTGGTGGTGTATTGCAAATGACCATGAAGAACAATTTTATTGGCATGCGGCAGGGGAGCCATTGCCAGAAGATCCAGATTGTGCACCTGATGATGGGGATCTAGATTTTAGCCAGGTCATGAGTAGCCCGCATGTGGTTGATCAAGCCATTGCTACAATACCTGGCAACTCCAATCTTGGGCTTCCAGTCCGCTATTTGCAGCATGGTAAGCCATCAGACCTCTACTGGCAGTTCTTAGCTTGGCTGGATGCTCTTGAGCCAGCTGGGGGAGAACAGCAGACAGCATCAAGCTATAGTACGTTCTGGCGGGTTTGGAACTCCAAGTGGAAAGAGATGCTTGATTTGCTTGGGCCACTGTCGTCTTGTTGTGTTATAGTGATGACTTGTTTTTTTGAATGTCATCACTTTGGGGTTAGTCTGTCATCACTTTGGATCTGTTCTGTCACAATGATGTTATCACTTTGGACTTGTTGTTGCTCCTCACTTCTGAAACATTGATGTCACTTTCTTTTTGAGGATACTGGTGTTCCGGAAGGCATCCCAACACTCCCAATGTCAAACGTGCTTTGAGCTGAAGCACATCATGCATAGTCCCAAGACCACTTGGGGTGAGAAAGCACAGGCATCCAGAGATTTGCGTTGTCACCAGCGTGACCAGTACTGTGATAGGATGGTGTACTGGTCTCTCCGCTGGTCATCACGTTTCTCTTCAGGAACTTTGGTCATCATAGTGGACAGCATGGATAAGAGCAAGTTGGCTTGGCCTCGGTAGCCTGCTTTTGTTCAGCATCATTCTCACATTATTTGATTTCACCACTTGGACTGTTAATTGCAGTGCCCTGTGCTCATACCACCACCAACAACAATGAACAACAATGACAACCAAAACAGCAACAATGACAATGACAATGACAACATTCTTGTGTGTAGAACATTGCAGAGGTGGCCTTGGGGTCGTGTTAGCAAAGAGATGGAAAGCCTTCACAGGCCTAGGGTAGTGCTGACTGCATGCATTGCCCATGGCTGGTGTGTGGAGCTCATCCTGTCATCTGAGAAGGAACTTCATGGAGCAGACTTTTTTTGTGAAGTAGTGGCCAGGACCCTGCAGAGAGTGCATGACATAGCCCAGCAAAAGCAACGGCAGATCCCTGACCACTTGGTGGTGTTTAGTGACAACACTGTTTCTCAAGCCAAGAATGAGCTTTCATGTGTCTTTCTTGCTTATCTTTCAGCAAGCCATTGGGCATCTGTAACTCTCTGTTTTTTAATTGTGGGTCACACACATGAAGATGTTGACCAGCTGTTTGCACTTGTCCTGGCCATAATCCGCAGGATCCCCCATGGGTTCCAAGTTCCTGAGGACATTGTCAGCTTTTTGCATGAGCACCTGCAGCCAAAAATCCTCAGTAGGGGAGAAGAGCTGCACACAACATTTTTGCGAGGAGTCCGGAGCTTTGATGATTGGCTTAGCCCCTTAGGCCTAGGCTTGTCTGGTGCATTTGCAACTAGGCGTGGCATTGAGTCGCCACATTGTTTTATGTTTGTGAGAGGCCATGCCCTGACACCATCACAAAGGGCGATGTGGTCAGGCCCTGAAGCTGGCAATTTTCACGGAACTCATATTTATTGCTGTGTCAAGAATTTTATACGAGATACTAAGCTGCAAGAGCCAATGGCTTACTTACCCAAGTGGTTTGGTCAGTTATTTTATTTACACTGGTTGGTTGATGAGCTCATTGCTGTGTTGCTGGTTGATCAGCTCATTGCTGGGTCCCTGGCTAAATGTTGAGTCAGCTAGCCAACAGCAGACTGAGGCCACCACACCTGCTGCTAAAGTCTCCTGAGATACGGAAAGTGAGAGCACAAGGGCCAACCCAGATCATTCCTGAAGCTGGATGGACTCCACAGGACTAGAGAGTTGCAAAACCACAAAGCAAACTGTTTTTGTGTTGTTGGTGTGACTGTGGACCAATCCTCAAAAGCAAAACACGAGCATCAAGGAGCTCAGCAATGTTCAAAAGTTGGCACAGCTGTGTCAGAAGTTCCATCTGGATGCTGCTGCAACAGAATTGAACAAGTTGGGGCCAGGCAGGTTGTACCAAGTGCCTCAGCTGCGGTGGCTCACTGGTGTGCACAGGAACTTCCAGCCTCCTTCATACCATACTCAAGATCCTATTTTCCCACATCTACCGAAGATATCATGGCCAATGAAGGTTCACCGCCGGAGTGCACAGTAGTACTGCCAAATCTTTATCTTGTTTCGTCCTGGCATTGACCTGTGCGTTTTCTAGTAGCTTTCTAGTCCTAGCATTGACCAGTGCAGCAACGTTGCTACAGCTGATTCCATGGAGCTGATGTTGACATTGCTACAGCTGCTTCCATAGAGCAAAAAAGCTGATGTGCACAAGGTGGTAAATTTGATTGCAGATGCATTCACTGACCAGTGCAGCAACATTGCACAGCACAGCAGTAATCCTCCATTGCAAAGACAATGCATACATAAGGCATGCTGTGCATCACTGATGACGTTCACACTTTATGATTCTCATCCGTACATACACTACAGACTATTGCTCTGCAACTTCATCCAGCATTCAGAACACACTGGGGGCACACTGTACATTTGGACTAGCAGGTTGCAAGCTGAGCAGAAGCTCACACAACTTACTCACAGCCAAAGCAGCTGCTACACTCCTCAGTTTCACACATCCCTACCACCCTTCCGTCTTAACATTGTTCTTGCATTCTCTCTGTCCTCCATTTCCTGTAGCCGTAATGCTGCCACCATTGCAACAAAAGTTTGTTCACACAAACAGTCACGTAGTGTGTAGGCACACATGCAAGCTGATGTTTTGTGTCAAGATGCTTGTGTTGATGGCCATGGACTTGTATAGCTAGAGATTCTGCTAAGCAAAGTGAGTTACTATGATATGATGGTAGATGACTAGTTGATAAGTCCAGTGTATACTATTCAAGAGTGGGTGTTAAAGAACCCTACCATGTACCCTCACACGTGAAATACTACGGTCTACAGTACCATTATGTGATTAGTTGATTAGTTGACTAGTTAGTGTAGCTGACTAGTAGATTTTTGCAAAAATGGAGCAGTCAGTGACACAAGTGAAGAGTGCAACTATTCTACACTGTTTGGTACAGTGATGCCTAACCACTCACAAAATTGTGGCGGACAGCATCATAAACACACGCTTACACACACTGGGCACTATGCAGCAAGACCAGCAGTCTGAAGAATTTCAGGTGATGCTTCCACTAGCAGAATGACAAACAAAAAACAGCAAGTAGGGAGGTGGCCAGCAATTTCCTCTGCCTGCCATGGCTGGCCTTACTTCAAGGTGCATGGGTGTGAGTGCTGTCAGTCAGAAAGTTGTTGCATAGGTGGGTTCAGCTTTTTGTGTGCAGACTGGTGGGTAAGAGTGTGCTGCTCACATCCACAGTGAAAAGCATGAAGCAAAATCTGCAAAATTGCAGCAGGCAGTGACAAGAGCAACTGTAATGATGCGTGCTGGCCCAATGACTATTGAAATAGCGCTGATCTCAGCCAAAACTGAAATTGCATGATGCTTTGCACTGCATTCCCATCATATCACCTGAGCTGTGCAGCCAACTTAAGCAATCAGTAGCTGTGTGGAACCAATGCCTGCATGTTAGAATCAAGTTTATCTGCATGTGTAACAGTTCTGCTCCTGCACTCACCCAATCTTTTGCTCCTCTGTCTCTTTGATGGTCACCACCTCCGTTGCTGTTGTCATCGTTGAATAGTCAAAGGGAGCAGTTACTACTGCTTGCTGCTAATGTCAGTTACTCCTGATTACTGGCAGCTGCCATCTGCTGCTGCTGAAGTAACTATTGCAGCTGTGATGTTGCTCGAGGAGTGAATGCTAAGTGTCTAGTGATTTCTGTCTACTGATTTTTTGAGGAGTGAATGCTAAGTGTCTAGTGATTTCTGTCTAGTGATTTCTGCACTGCACCTATGGTTAACCCTGATGGCAAAGAGGAAGGATACCAGAAAGCACCGAAACCGGAAAGACACAAGACCAAATGCACATTACCGTACAGACAGTAAAGAGGCAGATGCACCAAGGAAAGCAGCATATCAAGAAAAGGTGAATAGAGTGGTGCAAAAGGATGTCGACAATGATGCAAAGATGCAAAAGGATGTCAATGCAGAGGTGAAGATGCAAACAAATGTCAACAAGGAGGTGATAATGCAAAAAGATGTCAACAAGAAGATGCAGATGCAAAAGGACGTCAATGAGGAGGTGAAGATGCAAAAGGGTGCAGGAGGTGCACCACTGCCAGACTCGCAGCACTATTGGAGCACACTGGCAAACAAGTTGACCTTGCCAAAGTCATGGCAAGCTAGTTGAATTTGTTGAGCTAGTAGTCTGAGCTGACTAGTTAGTGTAGTTGATTAGTAGATTAGTTGATTAGATGATCAGTTGACTAGTAGACTAGTTGACTAGTTGACTAGTAGATTAGTTGACTAGATGATTAGTAGCTAGTTGAATTTGTTGACTAGATGATTAGTTGACTAGTTAGTGTAGTTGACTAGTAGATTGCCAGAATAGCCACTATTTCTGCAAACTGTTGTCTGTGTTTCTTTTTCTTAGTGTCTTGTCATGACATGGTCCTCCCCCAACTGGTAACTACTTTGTCACAGCGTGTGAGGGCAAAACAAGACTGAAGGGTAAAAGCCAAAGATTGGGGTGCAGTCTGAAGAACGCAGTGAGGAAAAATGCAAGGTTGCAGTTGCAGTAGAAATGTGGAAGCAGAGCATTCAACTGGATGCTTTTACTCATTTCTTTTCTTCTTTTCTTCTTTTCCGTATCTCTTCAAAAAGTGTGTACCCATTGTCAAAAACAGTTGGATACCTGGCATTACAATACGGCTCTTACTTGGTTGCACTATTTTGCTTGATACAGGATACGGACGTGAAGCACATCGGACAGGATACAGCAGCATATCAAGAATGCTGGTTGCTTGAAAGCTCTTACTTGGTTGATCAAGGATACATTGATGCTGGTTGCTGCTACAGATACGGACATTACAATTACTATTACTGTTACTACCACTACCACATAGCACTTCTCATTCTTTTTTGCCACTCCGCATGACATGTGATCCACACAGCAAAGCAACAACAACAATGACAACAACAACAACAATCTTGTATGTGTGAAGTGCTAATGCACATCACATCTAACTAAATAGCTAGACGACTATCACTTTAAAAATCTGTCAGCAACAACAAAAACAACAACAATAACAATGACAACAACAACAACAGCAACAACAACAAATCCACGCATGGAATAAACTGGTCAACTAGTCAACTAGTTTCAGCTGCTTTTGCTGTTGGTGTTGCTGTTCCTGTTGTAGCTGCTGCTGTTGTTGCTGTTGCTGCTGTTACTGTTGTTTCTGTTGCTGTTGTTGCTGCTGCTGTTGTTACTGTTGTTACTGTTGTTGCTGTTGTTGCTGTTGCTGCTGCCACTGTGTTGCCATTAGGGCTGTTGTTGCTGTTGTTGCTGCTGCTGTCTTGCTATTGCTATTGTCAACTAGTTAACTATTAACTATTCCACTAGTTCACTAGTCTACATATGAACAAAGACCAGTTAACTAGTTTATAGCAACAATGAGCGCATTGGAGACCAGGTCCTCATTGGCCTTCAAGCAGTGAGCTGGTCTATTCTACACACCATGTTGGGAACCAGCCCTTTGTGGTGGTGATTGTTATTTTCTCACCATATGTCCACCCCTCTGCTTGAAGGCCAATGATGACCTTGTCTCCAATGCTTACACTCATCATTGCATCAGATTCTGATGCAAAGCTTTGCTTTACAAGAGTGGTTCCATCTGCCTTATTAGACTTCGCCTGGCGCTTGTACAGTGCAATCTTGACCTGCAGCTCTTTGCATTTCAATCTGTATTTGAGAATCTCTGCGTTCATTGCACGTTGTTTTTTCTTAGCACTGCACACAGCATGTGCTATCTCCTTCTCTTGGTGCACGTAGGACCCCCTCTCCTTGTTGTTGCCCTCTGGCAACTGTGCAGCACTGATGTCTGATGGGATGTAAGGAGATACCTGCTCAAGCCCAGGTGGTGGCCTTGAGCAGGTATCTCTGGCTCGTGCCACGGTGGTGACGACGCTTTTTGCGTGTTTTTCTTGGCCGAGCCTTTTCAAAATCTTGACGTACACCTCGGTTAATTGTGTTGTCAGAGCATCATCCTGACCGGCAGGAGGTACAAATGGAAATTGAGCAGGAGCAGAAGGTGTGTAGGAGTTGTAGTAGTTGTAGAAGTAGTCCGTCTGCTCATGTGTGCCCAGCTGGTCCAAGATCTTGCCGCATGTTTGTGTCAATTGTGACATAAATTCCGTTCCACCTTGTGCCTGCTCCTTGGCATATTGGAAGTATGCCATCAAAACCTTTCTCTCATCGAGTCCTAAAACGACTCCTACTCCTTTCCAAAAGATGACATCTCTCAACACTTTCCTGGCAGCTTTCATGTCGGCCTTCTGTTCTAGGGTCAACTGGCCTGGAAGAGTGATGGCAGTCAGAGCTTTAGCAGCTTCCACTAGACTCTCCTTTGCTAGTTCGTGAGAGTGCTCCAAGTGCATAATCACCTCGTTGTACTGTTGAATTCCAATTAGACTTTTAATTGCAGTCAATTTGGGTTGCAATCCTTTTCTCAACAGAGTGTCACATGGAAGTGGAGGTGCCAACATAGCTTCATCTGGATCAATACTGCCCACATGTACCGTCAAGACCTGTGTGGCCTTGGCAGCTGGATCAACCCTGCCCACATGTACAGGAAAGAGCTGTGTGGCCTTGCCTGCTGTAGCGTCAGTGCTACTGCTGCTGGATGCCATGGCGTTATGTGCAAAAAAAAAACTAGTCCACTAGCAAACTCCTGCTAAGCAACTAGTCCACTACAAATGAATAGAGCACATCTATTCGTGAATAGTGGAATGCTTGAGGCCAAAAGAGTGGCAGAAGATCACAGGAATCCAAAAACAGCAAAGAACAACATAAAACTGCACAGAACACTCAAAATAGCACTGAAGCGATGATGACAGTGATTGTGATTGTGGGAATGGCTGTGATGACAACAACCACAACAATGACAGCAGCAACAATGACAACAATGATGATGATGATGATGATGATGATGATGATGACAAGAACTGTAGCGTCATGGAGCATGCTGCACACATGATGCTATCTTCTGTGGTCATGCCAGCAGCTAGCAGCACAAGGTTTAGTGGCAGACAGAAACAGCACAAAACAAATCCCCAACTGACTGGCAGCAAATGTTGAGTTCATGAGCTTTGCCAACTGATAAACCACCATGCTGTAACAACATGAGCAAGCAGCAGTAGCCCAAGACAAGCACAACAACAATGACAGTGACAACAGCAACAATCATGACAATGATGATGATGATGAGTGGTGTAAGTTCTCACCTGAAACTTTTACCCCGCCCACACCACCAACAAACACTATAGAGTGAATCCAGCTGGTGCGGGCGGGGTAAGTTCTCAACTGAAAGTTTTACCCCGCCCGCACCACCAACATACACTATAGACTGAATCCAGCTGGTGCGGGCGGGGTAAGCTCTCAGTTGAAACTTTTACCCCGCCCACACCACCAACAAACACTATAGACTGAATCTAGCTGATGCGGGCGGGGTAAGTTCTCACCTGAAAGTTTTGACCCAGTCAGTCTAACTCCTCCACCTACTCGTACAACAACCCCCAAGCATTGACAGCCATGCAAGTGATCATGACCACATCACTGAGGTTCATACATGTGCAGATGCAGCTCCAAGAACGGCGCTTGCCTTATTACTTGTGGTTTGTGTCCTTGTCTACTGCTGGCTGCTTTTGTCACTGTCTGCTGCAATTTTGCAAATTACCTTTTGCACTGTTTGTTCTCATGTATCAATCACTGTTGCTCTTGTCACTGTCTGCTGCAATTTTGCAAATTACCTCTTGCACTGATTGCTCTTGTCACTGTCTGCTGCAATTTTGCAAATTACCTCTTGCAAGCACTTGCAACCTTACAATCACGTGGCTTGCCTCAGAAAGCAGTAAGTGCCAATAGCCAACAGCCCAGCAGAACTGAAAGACATCACCCAAAAGAAAATCAATCAACACCAATGACCAACAGTAGGATCAACTCTGCCACACCACCATACACCACCATCGACCACACAAATGATCAAAGTCTAAGGTGTAGACGCTAGAATTCTGCTGGAGCTCCCCAAAATAGTGTTAGCCAGAGCGTGGAGATAACAGTGATAGCACCAATGTGAGCAATGCTGACACTATCCACAACGACTCGCAGCAATATCAACAATATTCTCCACTGCTGTTGCTGATGCTGGCCAGTGATGTGCCAGCAGTAATGTTTGAAGCAAGAGGTGCATCCCTGCATTGCTGCACTGGCCAGTGTGCACTGGCCAGTTGTGTGTGCCAGCAATCAATCCACAGCTGTTGTAAGGGCACGTGACAGCAAAACAGCAACAGCACACCAACAACAACAACAGCAACAATGGTGCTTCTGCTGTAATGCAAACCATCCCAGCAAAAATGTGACCCCCCCATCCCTGCTGCTGTTGTTGTAGTTGGCTGCAGAGGATGTGGTTGTCACTGCCTGCTGCAATTTTGCAAAATTTGTGGTTGTCACTGCCTGCTGCAATTTTGCAAAATTTGTGGTTGTCACTGCCTGCTGCAATTTTGCAAAATTTGTTGTTGTCACTGCC
>Ga0222713_10003757_pt1 | contig 15538 bp, 17 predicted proteins | sample C33_649DmetaG_FD_165061 | JGI IMG/M metagenome (GOLD analysis project Ga0222713, IMG submission 165061) | Estuarine water microbial communities from San Francisco Bay, California, United States - C33_649D | ecosystem: Environmental > Aquatic > Marine > Unclassified | place: USA: California...
TACGTTGAGGGCCGAGGCAATGGAGACGTTGGCAAACCGCGCATCGCCCGCGCTGTTCAGTTGCGATACCACTTGGAAACGGGTGCCGTCGTACACAACGACCACTACCTCGCCGCTCTTGATGTCAGATGCGGCAAGGGCAACCGAGCCATCGCGGGTCACAGCCTTCGCGCCGAGGGAGTCGATGTTCAACGTAACCGCCCCGGTGTTGTCACCGGCTGCGATGAAGTAGAACATCTGGCCCGTCGCGTATGCGCCGAGGGTGGGCGACATCGTGCCGGTGATAGTGTCAGCACCCGAGACGCTGTTAACCAGTTTGGCGGTGGTGGACTGCACTTGGCTCAAGTTCGCCGCGTCAGTCGCCGCCGTGCCTACAGCAAGGCCCGTGATCTTGTTGTTGCCCATCGGGATGTTAGCCGTGGGCGTGGTCTGGCCGTCCTTGGTGATGGCCGTGGAGAGGCCCGTAGCCAAATCCGCAGTCAGCGCGTTAAACGCGGTGCTGGAGATGACCGTGCCGGAAACCACCGGCTGACCGGCGGTGTTTATCACGAAAGTGCCGCTTCCGTTGTAACTCATTGATTTTGCTCCTATTCTTCAGTTTGTTCCAACGCTTGCCGCTGTTGGGACAAACGCTCAATGTTTTCCAACTGCGCGATCAACTGTCGCGTCAGATAGGGGTTGACTTTACCTTTGCTACGCCGCGCCATGTCTACCGCAAAACCCATGCCGGGAACGGTAGCCAATTGGTCGCCATATTGCGACAACAACTGCGCCAACTTTTCCCTCACATTTGCAGGAGCCGCTCCAGCCCGCATTTTGGCAGAGGCTTTAGCGGCTGCACTTTCAGTTGCGCGAGTGGCGGCAACACGACCAACTGCGCCTACTGCCGGGATTACCGCAGCACCCGTTAAACCTATTGGCCCCGCAGCACCAAAACCGACCATAGAACCCAAAGCAGGGCCAAGCGTTCCCGAAACCACCCCTGTCGGTGCAAATTTTCCGACAAGCCTCATGGCATTTGAAATAGGGCCACCTTCTACAACCGCCAAGATTGCGCGTTGTTCGTCTTTGTTAAACAGTCGGAAATCATCGCTTTTGGCCAACCTTTTAAACTCTCGGCGCATGGCGTTCTCAACACCCGCGCCAGTAAACGTACCCGCCGAATCAAGCCGCGCATTGAAAATTAAATCATCAATCACATCGCCTTTGCGTGCGCGTGACCAATAGCCGCGTGCTTCTTTCAATGCTTCTACGCCCGCTTTGTCACCAGCCGGGACGTTTTCCACAAACTCGTCAATTTTGTTACGCAAAATCATGCCGACCCGACGATCTGCCGGGTCTATGCTAGATGCCGCGTCACGCGCTACTTGACGCAATGCGTCCATGTCATCAAGCGTCTTGTTGCTGCCTTTGTATCTTTCAAAAGCCGCTAATACCGCATTTGACTTTGGATGCAGTTCTGGAAGGATGTCAACGCGCTGGCCTTGCTTGTCGCGCAGATTGGTTCGCAACTCGTCTACAAAATTGTCAAATTGTTTTGCGTCAAAAAACACACCGGCATCAGTCGCTTTTTTGTAAGCCGCCCGAGATTGCGCTTTTAACTCGTCAACCGACGGGATGCCGGGGAGCGGAACTTCACCAATTTGTTGAAACGGATATGCAACTGTTTTTGTTGCCACCGTAAGCGGATCAACTGCCTCTGATGCGGCTGCAAGTTTTCCACCAACGTACTCCGTAGGAGCCGTAGGAACCGCTTTTAACGCCCGTCCTGCGCCATATCCAAACAACGATATGTCAGAAAGCGTTTGTGCAGGGTCGTCTGCAAAACGTCGCTTCAAAACGTCGGGGTCAAGGTAGCCTCGGTAATGGCCCACAAGGCCCGCAGCAGGGCGAGTCAACGGGGATTCTTCCTCTCGTCCGCTAACGCTTGGAAATGCCGTTTTGCCGAACCCGATGACTGTTTTGCCAAATTCTTTTGGCTCACGGAACGGGTAACTCAACGCATCAGCCGCGCCGGTAACAAACTCTTTGCCTAACTTTAACGTGCTAGAAGGAAGGTTAGCGATGCCTTCTTGCAACGCCTCCATGCTTGTGAGGCTTTCTTCCTCACGACGAGCCTTTTCATATGCCCGAGCAACATCCTTGTACTCGGGTGTATCCATGAGATTTTGGTTTTCAACCATCCATTCGGCATACCGCCGGGACTGTCGCTTTTCAATAAGCGGTGCTGGTTCTAACAATGACTGGTTTGCCATGTTTACCGTCTCCGCTGCTGCATCTGCCGGATAATTTGATCTGCACGGTCAAACACCGCCTTATCTTCCGCAGCAACCTCTGGGCGCGGGTACAACGAACTTTCCGGTTTGTACGGGGCTGGAGACCATTCAAGCGGGAACCTTGATCCATAGGTTCCGCTGTAGTTGCCTAAAATGCTTCGCTCTAACTCTTTAAGTTGAGAATCAGCGTTTTGCAAAGCAACTCTCATAGCGCGAGGGTCTTTTGCGCCTCGGATTGCGCCAATAGCCGTTTCAAAACGCGGCCATTCTTGTTCGGTAATGCTACCGGGGGCAAATCCTTCAGCGCGGCTTTGCTTCAATGCTTCAACGCTTGACCGCTCCCGCAAAGTGTCAAACAACGACCGCGCAGACGTAGCCGATCCGCGAATGTCTGGCGTAGCGGATGCAACTGGCCCAAAGATGTAATCCGTGCCGCCGTGTTGTTGCAAATCGTTGATAAAATTCCTCATCATCGAAATTTGCCCCAACGCTGCTTGTGTTGCTTTTTTGTCAACCGGCTGTTTGGCGACTAACGTACCGTATTCTTTTGGCGAAACTCGTTCAATAACAGGTTTTGCAGTTTGCGAAACCGGCTCTCCCGTTGCGGTACGGGCCTCACCTCGGAATTGCAACCCGCGTCTTGGCGCGAATTCACCAGTTTCAAGGTCTGCACCTCCAGTAAACTGCGACGGAGCCAACAACTGATCTATCGACGGGATGCTAGGCACCGTTGATTGGAAGTCGGCGGGCAAGTTGCTCAACACGTTGGCGCGAGTTACGCCCGCTTCAGCAACGTCCAGCCTCAACTTTGCTAACTGATCTGGAGTTAACAAAGGTTTGGCCGGATCGCCGCGTTTACGCAATACGGTGTAATCCGTGCGCCCACTTCGTTCAAATTCCTCAATGCTATCGGGGTCAGCATCAAGCACATTAATTTTGCTGTACGGCAATTCGCCGCGCTCTTTTTCAAGCGCGGAAATTCCTTGCGTCCCCAACATTTGACTGACCGGGCCGCCGCCAAGCATTTGCGCGTAAGCAATTCGTTTCTGTTCTGGCGACATCTGCGGCAACGCAAATTGCAAGTCGGGGACTTCGCCCAACTGCATCGGCTGGAATCCGCTGACTTCGCCGGTTGGGCTGATGTTGAACTCGGGGCCAGTAACCGGGACTTGTCCCGTCACGCCCTTAATGCGCTCTTGATCCTCGGGGCGCATTGACATCATATCTTCAAACGCAACGCCTTGGGTCGGCGCATTGATCCGTTGCATTTCGCGGATTGCCGATTCAATGTCTGCTTTGCGAGCCTTCTCCTCGGCTTCCTCGGCTTTACGCGCTTGCCGTTCCGAAAGAAATGCCTGTAGTCCCTGCACCAGCGGCGCAGCCTTCGGGATCGGCGCAACGCCAACGTCCTGCGGCTGATATGCCTGTTGAGCAAGCATCTCTGCCATGCGACGACGACGGCGGGCTTCTGCTGCGGCCTGCTCGTATTCAGACGGCAGCGCAAACGTCGGGGTATAACGGACTCCGTTAGACATTTTCAAACGAGCCTCTATCTGGGCCACCCTGCGGGTTTACCATGCCGGGGGACTTCGGTTTGCGCGGGTACAACCGACCGAACTGCTTGGGTGCCGGGTTGATGTCGGCAGCGTTCTGCGGCGGACTGTACTGCATATCCGTCTGTGCGCTGGCGTTGTTGCTGACCATCTGGCCCTGCCCCTGCATTTGCAGCATCCGAGCAAGACGTTGACCGCGACCGCCGTTTTGGGTCATCGGAGCGTTAAACGATTGGTAAGGTGTTCTCATGACAGCATCCCGTAGTAAACCATCTTGTACCCTTCGGTCGGATGGGTTGTAACTGCTTCAGGCTTCACGGCTTCTACTTCATCAGCCATAACGCCGCGTTGACGCTCTCCGAATATGTCGTATTCGTAGATGCCGATGCCGAGCGGGTGGGTGCCGACGCGCACCACGTTGGACTTTAAACGGCGGTCTGAAGCCGCAGCAGTTCCGGCGGCTTTTGCCACATCGCCGTACAAACCCATTTTGGCGTTGTAAGCGGCGACTTGTTGCGCGTAATTTTGCTGTGCAAAGTTGCCAGCCGCTTGTTGTGCGCCAAAGATCGGGGCCGCCGCCACATCCGCGCCTTGGTAGGCTTGGAACTGCGGCATCTGCACCTGTGCGCCGCCCATAATCGCAGCGATCTCGTTGAGTGGTTGCGAGCGTAGGGCCAACTGCTCTTGCAGCGCGGCTTGACGCTGTGCGTTTTGGAACGCGGCAGCGGCTTGGGCTTGGTTAAAGCCCTGCGCTTGCAGGGCAGCGGCGGCTTGCGCTTGTTGCAGGGCCGACTGCTGCTGTGCGGCAAGGGAAGCGTTGTAAAGGCCCGCCAAGTCCATCTGCTGCCCAAAGCCCTGCGCTTGTCGCGCCAGTTGGGCTTGGTACTGCTGCATCGCTGCGGCTTGGTTCTGTGCCAACGCACGGTTCTGCGCTTCTTGGGCCGATTGACCCATCTGGAAGGCTAACTGCTGACCCTCGCGCCCAAACTGACCCGCCGCGAGACGCTGCTGGAAGTCCTGCGCCTGTGCGCGGTTACGCGCCTCGGCTATGCCCATGCCTTGTGCAAGGTTCTGCTGCAAGGCTTGGTTATAGAGGCCAGCCTGTTGCACGCCCATGCCAAACTGCGCCTGTCGCGCTTGGTTTGCCATTTCCGCTTGGATTTGCCGTTCGCTAAACCCTTGCGCCCGCATCTGTGCGTCAAGCCCAATGCCCTGTAGCGCACTCTGTTGGAGAAGGTCGTTAGCGCGTTGGTTAAAGAGTTCAATTTCGCGGTTGTACGCCTCGCCGCCCGGAACTAGCCCTTGGTTACGCAGTTGGTTTTCAAGGGCAGCGCGTTCACGCTGCAACTGCGGGGTTAGGCGAGAAAGAATAGCCTGTTGGCCCGTCATTCCTGCGCTAACCGGCATCTGGGCAAGACCGCTAACGTCTACGCCTTGTTGAAGTCGCTCGGTCGGGACAAACCCACGGGCAAATCCGTACTGGCCCTCCTGCGGCCCGTACGACACCCCTTGGACGCCGCCGAGGTTAGCCCCAACAATCTCACCGGGGGCGGCAGGGCCACCGCCCGCCTGTCCCATTGCCGTAATGTCCGGCCCGGTCGGCAGGGCTTCGGCGGTAAACCCGCGCTGAAACTGACCCATGCTCGCAAGATCGGGGGCGGTCGGCAGTTGGCCGTAGTCAAACCCAAACCGTTGTTGCGGCAGCCCTTGCGGCGTAAACGGGGTGCGGTAAATGTCGCTAACACGCCCAATCGCCTGTTCGCCAAGGCCCGACAATGCCCGCTCAACGCGCTGCTGCGCCTCTAGGGTCGCCTGTGCCTCGGGGGTTAGGTACTGCTCAATAAACGGCGTGTCGGGGTCAATAGTCGTTGTAAATCGTTCTCTGGTCGGAGCGACCGGCATTCCTGATGCATCAAACTGGCCTTGCTGAACCATGCCGCGACCGGGCCGAAACGAGCCAGTTTCCGGGTCATACGATCCAAAATCGTAATCGGCACTTGGCGGGGTGTACTGTTGCCCGCTCGCTTTGGCGGCGTTGTACGCCTCCATCTGTTTGTTGTAATCGGCCATCGCCTTGTCATAGGCGGCTTGGTCAAAGGACTGGCGACCAAATGTCACGCGTTGCCCGCCAAGGGGCGTGCTGACATTGGGGTTAGAGATTCGCGCAGTTAAACGCGCAGCCTCAAGGTTGGCCTGCCCCTGCTGTTGTGCAGCGGCGGCGTAATCAGGTGCCGGTGGCGGTGCCGGTGATCTTTTGCCCATAACGGTGTCCTAAAAAGCGACACGCATCGCGTGTCATGGTTAGGAAAACAATATCACCGTCGGTGTCGGCGTTCTTAATTCGCGCTTCCTCGGTGAAACCCATCTTACTTACAAGTTTTAACGCTTTCACGTTTTTGCTGCCTATAGGGGCAATAATCTTCTCAACCCCACAGACGTTAAAAGGATAGTCAAAAACAGCGGCCAAATAGGCCGGGGTGAGGCGGTCTTGGAAAGCGATATGGCAGACGATGGATCGGCCATTCCAGTTCTCGTAAACCACCCCACAAACGATCTGATCCCCCTTACGCAGCCCAATGGCATTGGAGCGTTCGGCGTGATACCCGCCGCCCGTCTGTTCGCAGACCCATTCGCCCACAGCGGGGCCGCTTGTTATATGCCAGCCCATCCGAGTTGAAACACTACGTCAGTTGATGCCCATTGGATGTTGAGTTTGTTGCTCGTGCTGACGAGTTGTACCGCCGCACAGAAGCCAACGCCTGTAATACCCTGCCAGTTGTTCTGAATCTCAAGGTCAGAACCCCAAATTGCCGTATCCCATAGCCCAGAGTCCCATAACCCCACAACGGGAGGGGTAAAGGACAGCGGGGCAATGTTGTCAAAAATGCTGAAATCTACGTTGACACCCACCGAAATCGCTGGAGTGCCGTTGCTAAAAATAGACGGTCGGGCGCGGGTAAAGATCTTCTTTACACCCCGCGTTTCAAAGTAGTTGAAGGCTTGTAACGCACGGCCTTGGATGTTGCTCGTATCGTCAACAAACCCCGTTGAACCTTGCGTCCATGCTTTTGCAACGTACCCTGCCGCACCAAAATAGGGCGTATCTTCAAGCAGCGTGAAGTGAAACGCTTTCCAGCCCGTAAACTTGCACCACGCTTTCGTGATGTTGTTCATCACAAACTGTTCTTGTGCCGAATCTGACACCGGCACGTTGACGATCAGCGCGTTGTTTTTCGGGTTGTAGAGCAAACACCAGCCGAAATTGCTGCCATACGTTGCTGCTGCCGCTGCAAACGCACCCTGTATTTTGTCCGACAGCGCGATGTTTGGGTCGAGGCGCGAGGACTGGAGGGCCGAGGCCATCGGAATCAGCCCGTCTAGCGTCAGCACAAGGAGGTCGCCGCCGTACTTGAGCAAACACCGCTCACTAATGGGCGAACCGATGATCCACACGCCAATCAATGCCCATGTGGACGCATTGGAGGGGTCGGTTCCGCGATAGACAATGACCTCGCCCTTGTCGGTGACAAACACAAGGTTGTCGTCTACGCCATAACCCGCGTCGATTGTCCATGAGGCCATGCTGACCAATGTGCCGCCCAATCGGGCAATAGCAGAAAGGTCAAGCACGTTTGCCGCGCCACCTACCGAGGCAGTCGGCAAGTACCACGCCTTGAGCGTGTTTTTCTCAATAAACCACATCCGCGTTTTGAACAACGTCGGCTGTTTGAGATTTGTCGTTGTCACCCCTGTAATGGCAGGGCTAGATGCGCCGTCAATAGCCGTCCACGTTGTGCCGTTGTAGAGCAGCGGTTTGTCTGCGCCGTTTGCCGCATAGATGTAATTGCCGCCAGAGGTTGTGACGTTGGTGTATTCCCACCGGCTGTTGGAAAGGCCCGACACGACAGCGGCACCCACAGCACCAGCCGAGGTAACGTCATAAATCTTGCCATCGGACACGGCAAACATCTTGTCTGACGTACCGCCGCTGTAGGTCATCAGCGTTTCTACGTCATCTGGCAAACCAGTCGCGTGCTTGATATAGCCGCCACGCAAGTTGACGTTGGATACGCCCGGAAAGAAGTTCTCCAACTGCACAGCATCCGTTGGGGCCATGTTTGCCAGCGAGTCGCGTGCGTTCCACCCGCCCACGGGGGCAGGGAGCGAGGCGACGTTAGCCCGCGCTTGTTGAACAAACTGACGGCGACGGAGGGCGACCATTAGTTGTCGTACCCGTAACCGCTATCGGGGATGTTGTCGTAACCGATCAACACCGTACCCGGACGCGGGGCGAACGAGAGGTTGGCACCGCCCGTATCTTGTGCAACTGCCGTCTCCAATTCCATGAGGTAGTCGCGGTAGATGGCGGTCGTGTCAAAGCCCTTGGCCTCAAAGTATTTAAGTTTGGTGGATAACACCATGAGGCGGTCGGGATAGATACAAGTATCGTCGTCAGCGGTAAACGAATTCTTGTAAACACCCGCTGCGCTGATCGCCCACGCTGCGCTGCGATACTCAAAGCCAAGCAGTTCGCCCGCATTGACTCCGGGCCAAATCTGGAAGTATTTACCGAGCAAACGCCAACGGATGCGCGGGCCAGTGCTGATATAGCCCGACAGCAGCCATTCCCATTGCTGCGGCGACTCGGGGCCAAGCATTTCCCAACGCTTGCTCTTGTCCCAATGGGTGCGGTTGACGCTGCTGTAGTAGTCAGCGGGAAGCCCGTACTTAACCTTCTGGAAGGTCAGGCCACCGTCTACCTGCGCCTCGGTCGGCTCGTAGTTGAGCGTAACCGTGGTCGCAGACGGCACGCCCGTGACATAGGTGGCGTTGGGGATGCCAACGCCCTGCACCTGATAGGTCGTGTCGAGCGCGGCAGTCGAGGGGATGCCGGTGATGGTGTACGACGAAGTAGACCATGTGCCGGTCGTGGAAATCGCCTCGGTGTAAAAGGTGTGCTGTTTGGTGAGTTCGCGCCAATCAGCGCGGCGCATCAACTCATACCCCGAGGCGTTCATCAACGCGAGGATTTGCACTACATCTTGGTTGGGATTACCCGCCACCGTTGAGGGGATGGGCAAGCCAAGTTCAGCCGTCACCTGCTGAACCAGCGCCAACATAGTTGTAGTACCCATGCGTTAACTCTCCACGATGGCTTCCTTCTTCGGGCGACCAGCAGGCTTACGCGCTAAAAGCGAAGCCATCTGCGCCTGAAGTTCAGCCAATTGCTTTTTGGTTTCGTCCAACTGGTTCTCTGTCTCGGAGCGATTGCGCCGATTAAGGAACGCCTTTGCCTTTTCACGCAGACCGGGGCCGCCCATGCCGATGCGCTGCAATTGCGCGTCGGATGCGGCTGCAATCTGCTCTACGGTCTGGAACTTGAGGATGCGAAGTTCCTCGATATGTCCACGGGTGATGTCGCCGTTGCCTTCAGCAAACCAGATGTCGAGCGAGGTTCCAACTGCGGGTGCGTCTTGCTCGTTCTGCTTCATCTGGAAGTACAGATACTGACGCGGAAACCGTTTCTTGTGGTCTTCCGTCATCGGCTGCTCGATGATGGTCGTCTTGTCGCCGGGGATGTTGATGCGAACGAACGGCTTGCCGTCCCACTTCGGGTCTACATCCTTTGCAATGTAGAACTCAACCTGAAGTTGCTCATCGGCGTTGTAGATGTCGCTGTCTAAAGGCATCGTCGTTTACTCCTGTGGGGATTAATTACGCTGACCATTGATGCTGTACCAATCTGTATTAGATACAGCAAAAAAAATGCTTGAATGATTTTGCGCTATTGATGCAGATGTTGTGTTGTTTATTGCATCTGAATCAAAAGGATAAACTGTTAAAGTGTGTGCGCCAGAATTGGTAATGAAAACAACTGCGCCCATTTCGCACTTCATCAATTTTACGCCAGAAGAAGGCGCAACGGTACCGATTGCGTTAAAAATTGCAACAAGGTTGGTAGCATCACCGACAGAGGTTCCCGCCGCTGTGATGCCGCTTGCACCGTCACCGCAGATGGAGATGGTGGCAAGGCTGTTAACACCGGCTCCTAAAACTCGTGATGGGAGGGCCATTACGCCACCATGTCGAGCGCGTGGCGCTCCTTGATGATGGCGGCGATAAGACCGGGGCCGACCGCCTCCACGGTGATGTCAGGCATCACGCTGTAAATCATCTGGAATTCGTTAGCCTGCTGCGCCATCGCAGCATTGCAGGTGAACTTGCGTTTCTCAACGCCTACATACACATCCATCGTCGGGCCGGTCATCTCGCCCGTAAACCGCTTGATGCCATCAACACGGTTGCAACTGTCGTAACCGTACAACACAAACTTTCGGAACCCGAAAAGGTACCCGATGTTGATGGCACGCATACCCGAGGTCGTACCGCCGCCGACTGCAAGTTTGCCTGCGCCAAGCGCCTTGTACTCCGGGCCTTCCGTCCATGAGTGCCACAGCACAACTTTGCGCTCTTTCAGCGTGTCAAAGGTGGCGGGAGGGCAGCGGGAGGCAACGAGATAGGTGGTGTGCGCGTTATGGCGCTGTATACCGCTTGTGCGGTCACGCGGGTCGAGGTTAACCCACAGGTCAGGCTCGATGCCGTTCTCGCACAGGAAGTCGTGTGCGGCCTTTACAGCGACGATGGGGCGACCAGCCTTCTGGTGCGCCCTGATTTCTTCTACATAGTCGGGCATTGACCACCCACTCGCTACACACACGAATGTTCCATCGTGGGTGCAGAGAGCGGGGGCCAACTCTGGCAACCCACGGGCAAGCGACGAACGAATGTTGGAACAGAGTTCCTCCGGTTCGCCAGCCGCCTGCACCGTGAGTTCCAGTTTTTGCATGATTAGGCCGCGTTCGACGGAACCGGAATAACCATGCTGTACGCCGCCACAGCCGTCATAGCCGAGGTAGCCGAGGCAGTCACTTCCGTGACCACGCCAGCGACCAGAGCGCCCGACACGGTGGCATCGTCCAACCGCCCTTCGGTGCTGGTGGTGTAGAGGGCAACCGCCGGGAGGCAGGAAGCCGACACATTCACCCGCACCTTGCCGCCCAAATGCACCCAGCCGTAATAGCCGGAGGCAATCGACACCTGCGCGAAACCGACACGCTTGGTGTCAGCAACACGGGCGGTGGTGGCGTTCAGAGCGATGTTGGTGTTGGGGATAGCCACGGCGTTGTACTGCGAGATGGCCGAAGCCGCCTGCACATACACAGCCATGCCACCGTCGTCGAGCGTCACAACCGTGCCGGTATTAAGGGCAGCAGTTGAGTCGGTCGAGCCGAGGGCGGGATACGCAAAACCATTTACGATAACAGCCATTTTTGTATCCCCTATCAGTTAATCAACACGCCGCAGAACTGCGGGCCGGAGGAGGTAAGGTTACCCGCCCAGCCAATCAGTTTCACAATCATTCTGTTACTTCGCCTTTCGGCTACTGACCACCCTTTCGGATGGCGGGGCAACCTCTTCGGGTCACCCTCTGCGGCTTCTTTGGTTATACCGCAGTTCAGACTATCGCATGACAAGCCTTTTTCGCTTGTCCCCTCTCACTTAGTCGTTCAGCCTGCCTTTCGGCTTGGCCCCTGTTGCCCGCTTCCGGGTTTCCAAGTCAATCAGAGAGGGTTTATAGACGCCATTAGTGAATCGTAGGTTTAGCGTCTTGGTTGACAGCCTGACGGTCGCCGCCAATCGGGACAAAGTTTCTGTCCTTGTGCGGTCGGAACATCAGGTACTTGGTGTTGAGGAACCACATGTGGTTCGCGTTACCGACACCGCCGTTATACGACGACGAGCCGATACCACCGTCAAGCACCACATCCGAAGCCATGCCAGCGCCGAAATACTTCAGCGAGGCAAAGCCAGCACCAGCCATGCCCGAACCGGAGTCCGTGATGCGCTGGATAGCCTGCAACGACTGCAAGTAGAACTTGTAGTAGTTGTTGTCGGCAACGATGAGGTCAGGCTTGTCGGTACCGCGAATCAACTGCACCGCAACCGCATCCATGTAACCTTGGATGTTGCTGCTGGTCACAGCGCCCGTGCCGTCGCCAGTCGCCGAGAAGGCAACCGAACGCCAGAAGGGCCACGCTGCGCGGTTGATGCCGCCGTAGGTGCCGGTGGACGGGCTGTCAGGCACAGCGGCAGCAAGACCCGTGAGGTTCTTACCCGCGTTGCCGGTGCCGTCACCGTACAGGTCACCGCTGATACGGTTCGCCAGTTGCGCCTCGGCAACCTCCATGCGACCGTCAAGCAGGTCGATGATGGCTTCCTTACCCGAGTTCTGAATCATTTCAAGACCCGAGATGGACACAGCAGACGCATACTGCGTGATGCTGAACTGCGCCGCAGAGATGGGCGAGTTCTGGCCGACATTCAACACTTCGTAACCCGAATAGGAATTCGTGTTGTTGGTGGTGCTGTCGTTGTACATGATTTCTTGCAAAATCACGTTACCGCCCGAGAACGTTTTGACGTTCCCGCGCTCCTTCAGGCGACGAAGCAACGCATTGTTGTTCGTCACGTTGTCAGCGAGTTCACCGCTACGGCTCTGAATGTTAGTAGCGATAATGTCGCTGATACTAGAGTTGGCAAATGCCATTTCAATACTCCTTTATCAGTTGATTACAACCGTGCGCTTGATTCATCAAATGCTTCCTCAAGCATTGCACGGCGACTATGCGCTTTGGGAGCCGTGTTGGTTCCGGGTGTAGAACCTCTGACGCTGACCGCAGCCGCCCGAGCCGCTTTCGCCGCTCGGTTCTTCTCGGCATTTTGCTTCGCTACAATCTGTGCCTGTTGAGCCGATTGCACCTTTTCAAATAACGCCGAATCTAAACGTATTGCCTTATCATAGGCATCCTCTAATGTCTCCGCTACCCCTGACTGGAGTAGTTGGATCATCGTCGGACGCGCTTCCTCAAAATACTCGGCCTTGCCCGAGAAATCGTTAATTTCCGACAGCAATTGCTGGTTTTGTGCCATCTCCTGCTGTTGCTTCCAACCCATCACCTCACCGCGCACGTTGTTCAACTCGTTTTGGAGTTGCCATACGAGCGGGTCTACCGAGGGGGCCGCAGTCGGCTGACCGGCTTGCCCCGGTTGACCGAGGCTGATGCCGTATTGAGCGGCAAGGTTGTAAAGGTACTGCACGCGCTGTTCGGGCGGTGCGGTACGGAGCGTGTAGTCGGCTTGGGCCAGCGCAGCGACCGCTTGCTCGGGCTTTAACCCGAGTCCTTGGATCGTTTGCATATACGGCTCAAGGGCTTGGTTCATTGCGTCGGCAAACTGCGCCTTGGATAGCAGCGGTTCCACGCCTTTACGCATCTGTTCTTCGCGCTGATAGGCGTATTCGCGCATTTTCGGGTCAGCCGAGAGCCAAACGTCGTGGTAATCCTTCTTCCACGATGACGGCGGCTTCATCCACACCGGCTCCTCGGCGGGTTCTTCCGTTTCGGGGGCCGGAGCGGTCTTTTCTGCCTTGGCAAACCGGCCACGGTCGTCACGGCCCGAGGGGGCTACATCCTCACCGCGTTCTGCTGCCTCAAACTGCTGTGCCAGCAAGTCTTTTCGGTCAGCAACCTCAACTTCCGGGGTTTCCGGGGTGGTTTCGGTATTCGTATCCATCGTTGTCACCTATTTCCTGTGGGGTTTCGGGTAAAACGGAGGTCATCACGCAGTCTGGAGAGGATTTGGTTCGCTTCTCGGTGCGTCATGTTGGCTAACTGATGCTTCAGCACCTCTAGCCGTTGGTTCTGTGGCTTGCCTTTCGGGCCGTGCTTGAGCGGATCTTCGTTGCCAATCTCAATGCAGCCGTTAGCCTTCAAATGGCGGCGGTGTTGCTCCCGCGATTCAATCGTCCGACCGTCAATCATCGACTTGTATGGCTTAAATTCGGGCAGTAAGTAGTGAAAGCGGCCCTTTTCGTCCCGCTTCTTCTCTACAAACTCACCGTCTATGTACACATACGTTCGTTTCATAACAGCAACAATACGTCCTCGTCGTCCATTTCCTGATATTCGCGGTAGAGAGCCTCTACCCGCTCCACATCGCCTATCAGTTTGTTCCAATCTATCGTCGGTTCGGCAGTTTGGCGGATTGTCGGCTTGACGTAGGGCTTCACGATTTGCGCCGCTACGGTGGGGCGACCCTCAACCAACTGCTCGTAAACGTCAATCAGTTCGCGCTTTCGTCGCTCCCTCGCTTGCTTTTCTTCGTCCCACCGTTTTTGACGCTTTTTGCCTTTGTCGCCGTCGTGCGTGTCAACGATGATGCTCGGTGGCTGGATAACGGCGGTGAGCGTTCCGACTTCTCCTGTCGCGGAGACACCCACGATATTGTCGGTAATTCCGTCAATGACTGAACCGACATCTCCCGTAGCCGCTGCACCGAGGAGTGCCACGGTGATTTGGCGGTTGAGGTCGCCAACTTCGCTTTGCGCTTGGACACCATTCGCCGGGACGATAATGCTTTCGCTTTCGTCCCCAATGAGGCCTTGGGCGTATACACCCGAGAGGCTGATTTGGATGCTGTCGGCTGCGTCTCCAACGGCGGTTGTTGCGTCAACGCCGCTGATTGCGACGGTGACGGAATCGGCCACATCGCCAGTTTCGCCAGTCGCAGTTTCACCCGCGAGAGCGTTTGACCGAGACTGCCCGAGATTGCCAACGCCGCCTGTAGCCGACGTTGACGTAACCGGGAGGCTATCCCATTCGGCATCATCCCAAGTACCTGTGTTCCACGGCCCTTTCGCCACGGTTCATCACGCGATCCGTAGGAGGCCCGTAGAGGCATCGTTGGTCGGCATGGTAAGAATGAACGTGCCGCTCGTTACCGTCTGACTGCCGAAAGTGTAGACGGCTACGGCTTTGTCGCCTTGGCTGCTGTTGTAAATCAGCACCGCGTCAAAGGGCGTAGTAAGCGTGACGTTGGAATAGGTCAGCGAGGCAGAGGGAGTCCAGTACGCCGTCGTACCCGTTGACGTAGGTGCCGTCGCGTTGCTGACGGTGATACCGCCTGCGCTGTAGCCCGCGCCGCTGACTTCGCCGCTGACGCTATACGCAGTCGTTCCCGCGCCGAGCGTTGCGGTGTCCTCAAACAACGCAGCCTTAAACGTATCCTTTGCCGTACTGCCACGGGTCGGGGGCGTACCGATTGCGTGAACGCCGCCCAAGATTTCTACCTTGAACGAGGTACACATTGCCTGTGTGTTAGCCATTGATCTTCTCCAATTCTGGGAACAGGGTGGGAGTCTGCTTTAAGTGAACGTGAACCGATCTGTGGACAAGTTCATTCTCAAACCAATATTCCACCCATTTCGTGAATTCGTGGTCAGTCTCAACAGCACCTTCCCTTTTCGTCAGGTCGGCCTCGTCCATCTCACCACGGGTTGTCGTAATCGTCGCCATTACTGCGGCCTCATCTCGGGCGCGAACTCTAGCGTCTGCTGCACCGCTTCCACGCCAACAGCACGGCCATCGGGGCCACGGATGATGCGCTTCGGAGCGGTCAGCGTCGTGAGGGCCGAGCGGATGCCGTCCATGCCTTGCGTCTGCGCGTTGGCAAGGTTCTCGTAGAGTGCGCCGAGGCGATCCATCGCGGCCTTGACCTCTGCGCCCATGTCCTGCACCACCCGCTCGGTCGTCGCTTGCTGCGCTTCCAGTAGCGGAATGTCCAGACCGGGGTTGGCAGCAATACGCGCCA